>Ga0194063_10000051_pt1 | contig 87845 bp, 75 predicted proteins | sample SepL3720m_MetaG_FD_155459 | JGI IMG/M metagenome (GOLD analysis project Ga0194063, IMG submission 155459) | Anoxic zone freshwater microbial communities from boreal shield lake in IISD Experimental Lakes Area, Ontario, Canada - Sep2016-L373-20m | ecosystem: Environmental > Aquatic > Freshwater... | reverse complement strand
CATTATGACCAGAAACTCGAAGAGCAAATTTAGAAAATATGCTTAATATTTGATACAAAACAATTTTATCTAAATCATTTTCTACAACCATAACAAACATATTTAAATCAAACACTTTAATTACTTATTCACAAAATTTACATACAATAATAGCATCTTTTATTTTTCATATATTTAATAAGAATCATATACACGTTATACATGGTAATTATTATCTAGAAAGACAATCAAAAAAATGAATAAAAAAACTTTTTCGAATATTATTTAATCTTATTCCTATTTATTTATCTAATAATTTAATTTTCCCATCTAGTTATTTATTTGAAAATTTATCAAAACAAAGTAAATATTTCTTAAAACATAAAAACAAATGCCATATCGTACTAAATTCAATTGATTACAATAATTTACCCAAAACTAGAAAAAATAAAAAAACTATTAGAATATTAACTATTACTAATTTTGATTTTTGGGATAAGTGTAAATGAATAATTGAGATGATAAATTGACTAAATATAATAAAATCTAAATGATCGACATTTGAACTTAATATAGTATGAGATTGAATATATTTTAATAAAGTAAAAAAGTCTATCACAAAAACAAATTTTCCAATAAACTGGTTATGATACTGTCCCGATATAAAAAAAATGTATATAAACAACGATTTATTTTTCTATTGCTCATATCTAGATAGTGGTCCGATTGTTATTTTAGAAGCAATAAAATATTGATTAACAATCTTAACAAATATTATTTGATTTACTGATGATGTTATTGTAAGAAACAATTCATTTTATTGAATATACAAGACAAGAAAAGAGTTTTTGAACAAAGCATCTTTCTTATTAAACAATACAAAAATCTATAACGATATAAATAAACTTCAATATAATTATGCAAAAGAAAAAACATCTAACGATAATGTTTTTATCCAACGACAAAAGATAATTGATGATAAAAAATAAAATAAAATTTTTAATATTCATACTTCTATTAGCAATTTTTTCAATTTTTGCTTTTTATGTTACAAGTAATGTATCTACTTTTGCTGATTGAAGTGTCCATCTTAATATAATAAATTACATAAAAGAAAACAAAACAATACCTAAAGATGATTTTGCATGACAAATTAATATTAATTTCAGACAGCCAAGATCTTTCGTTATACCAATGATATATCCCCCCAATATATATATTTTTTTTTCTTATTCTTCAGAAATACTTTGAATAAATACAAGCATTACATATGATTATATTTCAATTATATTAATATGTTTTTCATGAATTATATTATACTATATTGTCAAAAAAATATTATATTCCAAAAAAATAGCAACAATTTCTATCATTATGTTTTTTTTGTTACCTTTTCGATATCGATCTCTCGTACATAGAATAGTTGAACCCATTTCAATGTTATCGTGTTTTACACTATTATTTCTAGCCTTAAAATCAAAAGAAAAAAATATGTTTATAGCAATCCTAATATGATTTTTTTTGTTTTTAATTTACTACATAAAACAATCTAATCTATACTTTATAATCATTATCCTAGTTCTACTTTTAATACAAAAAAAAACATTAAAGTTCATCTTATTTTCTATCTTTTTTTGATTAATTTTATGATTACCAGCAATACTGTATTCTATAAAAATTTTTTGATCAGTTTCACCAGTCCCTCCAGGAATACCGATTATTGACACAATTATTTTTAAACCACGACGAAATAAACAAACAATTGCTAATTGGGAAATAAAGTTAAATAAAGATGTTGATAATACAGAAATAAAGATATTAACGCTAAAACAGTTTACAGAAAACATACAAGTATCTAATCTTTTTTACATTAGAAATTGAAAAATCAATAAAGTAATACAAAACTATATACCACTACAAATTTATGAAAAATGATCTCAAGGATATCATATATTATTACCAGAAACAATAACGCGTCTAAATTTTTTATTTTTTATTTTTTGAATATTTTTCTTAATAATAAACTTTAAAAAATATAAGAAATACATTTCATTTTTCCTAATATCATTTATTATTGTCTCCGTTTTTGCAATAAAATTTACAGTATTTAGATATTATATTAATTTTGTTATATTAAACATAATAATTTTTGCTTGCTGAATATATTTTTTATATAACAAACTACAAAAAAAGAATTTCTTAATAATAATATGTTCTTTATTAACATTTAGTGTTATAACAATTAAATCTGAAGCATCTAGAGACCTATCATATATGAACAGCATTTGACACAGATTAACAAATAATTCATGATGATTACAAGAGTTAGTATCATTATCAAAAGAAAAAAATATTTTTGATAAAAAATGAGATATTTTTACTCCCGTTCAAGAAGTAGCGTATTATCTTAAAAAAAATATTTATCGAGATGAAAAATATTTATTTCTAAATAATGAAAAAGATATAATTTATTATTTAAATAAAGCTTGAATATCTTATATCTTAAATCCTTTTTATTCAAATATTATAACACGAAAAAATCGAAAATATTATGATTGAATACCATCAGATAGCACAATGGGAAAAATGCTAGATAATCAAAGATGTTTCAAACTTATATCAGATAAAATTGCCTTTGATTTATATGAAATAGATGACAAATATAATTGTGATATTAAGTAGACATCCTATACAAATATTTTCTTATCATAAAAAAAAGACATATATAAGAAAGAATCGTAGTTGCTGTTGCTCAATAATATCAATAAATAGGAATAACGATCAAATTTCAAATCAAGTTTATTAATGCTGTCAATAAGAAAAAAAACATCATCTTTTTTTCTTTTCATATACTAATCATATTTATATATCATCGATTACATAAAGGTTCAAAGAAAGTATAAACAAATAAAAGCATCAATATTACCAATGAAGCACTATATTCTCACATACCAATTATCTTGTATCTATAAATAACAAAAGTTAATAATTCAATGACAATAAAAAATATAAAGTTAACTAATCAAAGTTTTTTAAGTCATTTTTTATAATTTTCTTTAACATTTTGTATTGTATTTTTCTTTGATATATTGGGTAAAAGAGTATACATCAAAAGACCAAAAACAAAAGAATAGATAAGACTAATTCTGTATGCAAAAGCATAGATTCATACATTATGCATAGTATCAAAATAACTTAATATAATTTGATCTGTACTAATATAAACCGTTATAAATAGGCTTCATAATCAAAGTAAAAATCAACTTCTAATACTAGAAATCAAAACAGATCTTTTTATTTTCAAACTATTTATAGCCTTTCTCCCTATCACAAATCACATAGAAATCACAAGACTAATCACACCAGAAATTAAATAAGCATAAAATATTCCTTGCAATCCATATCACATCCACAACGCTCATCATATAACCAATATTACAAGTATTCCATTTACAATTTTCAATACTGCTTCATATTGCATATGCTCACTAGGTCTGAAAAATGACCTAATAAATTCTCCTATATTGTTTACTATAGCATATCCACAATATATCAAAATCAAACTCATATAAAAATCTGGTTTGCCTATAAATTGTGATACTCACCATACAACAAGAAATGTTATAATCCCTAGTATTACTTTCAAAAAATTTCCATTTACAAAATATTCTCATAATTTACTTTGATCTCTACTTACCTCTCTTACCATAAGCGTCGTCAATCAGAAATCAGTCAGTACTATAAACATCCCCACAAAACTCATCACAAAACTCATCACACCAAACTGCTCTGGTCATAGTTGCCTTGCAATAAGTATTGAAATCAAAAAAAGACTTCACTTACTCACTCACTCAGCAAGAAGCAACCAAAAAGTATTTTTTACTATAGTCTGTTTTGTAGATGTATTGACCAACAAAAACTTTTTAAGCTTGGAAAACATAAAAATAGATATTATTAATATAAGAGATTTCTCCACTAAGGTCGAAATGACAAGTAGAACAGTAATAAATTAAACACATTCCTTCTATACTTTTTCTCTTGCATTTCAAACATAAATAACTATTTATTATAACATTATGTCAAGCATAGCTTTGTGATTATCGCAATTTCGCTAGACTAGCAAATAAAAACAACAATAAAAAATCAAGAATAATTTAAAATTCTTTTTTTGTTTATTAACCATTTTTGAAAATGAGAAATTCCAAACGTTGACTCCATCTTGCTATCACAACGATTGTAATTATGGGAAGTCTTTTATTAATCGGATGTAAATCCACCAAATCTAAAACAACTACCACCATAAAAGAAGCTGAAATTTTATATGACATGTGAAAAAATATAGAAGCATTAAACTTCTATAACGATAAGCTTGCTGGCAATGATTATGACTCACCATCACTTATCATCAGATGAAAAATATTGACCAAGCTAGGTCGTTATGATGACGCAATTGATGATTTTTATAAAGCATCCAAGCTAGACAATTCACAAGACACCTATATGTTATATAAAGGATTATTAACCATGAAATCGGCTATAGATGTAAATGCCCTAGACTCACTAGATTATACAGGGACAAAAAACATGGATATGTATACTTTCTATCACTGTGTGCTTATGTATAATTTAAATAAAATAGCAGATGCTGGTATATGTCTAGATAAATTGCTTGCCATAGACAATAACAATCCACAATGAAATTTCCTCAAAGCTATGACACTTAGCAAAACAAACAAACGAAAAGATAGTTTAAAATATTTTGACAAAGCAGAAGCATGATGATTAGCCACTGAAGATTTATATACAAATAAGGCTATATCTCTTGCAAAATCAGATATGACATGAGCTATAGAATATGCAGACAAAGCATTAAATATAAACTGAAACGATACAGGAGCATACTACGCTAAGGCACTTTGAAATTATAATCTATGAGATTTTGAAAAATGATTAACAGCTATAAACACAGCTCTAAATCTAGATCCTGCTAACAAAGATTATCTAAGACTCAAATGAGATCTATTTATGAGGACATTGAATTATGGAAAAGCAGTAAGTGCTTATGATGAAATATTAAAAATTGATGAAAAAAATACAGACGTATTGTCTAGAAAAGTTATAGCACTATATCATGCATGAAATAAAAAAGAAGTGGAAGCCGCTATTATTCAAATAGATAGCATAATATCAAACAACCCATGAAGATATAACAACTTTACAGTGACACTAATAGTATCAAAAGATTATGTAAAAGCTATGACATATATAGATAAAGTACTATTGTTTAGTTCGACTAATACATCTGCATTATTCAACAAAGCACTCACATACTATCTTATGAAAGATTACTCAAATGCTGATATACGATACACAAAATTATGGAAAAATTACAAACCTGAAGAAGCAAAAATAATCTTTGCAGATTATATGATGACTCAGTGAGATTATACTACAGCAACAAATACCATAGAATCTGTACTTACAAAAGACCCACAGAACGAACTAGCTCTTGCTAGTAAGGTAGTGATGTTTGACGAGATGAACAAGATGTGAAAAAGTGTACCCGATACAAACTTTGATTACAAAACCCCATCAGTACTTGAAGCAGCCAAGAATAAATTATGAAGATATTGGTTCTTGAAAAATTATAGATAAATAAAATACAAACCCCCTAAATCCCCCTTGTCAGGGGGATTTTTTGTTAAACTAAAAAATGTCGCACTACCAAGGCAACATCAATAAACAATTACCAAGCCATACAATTATATAACAACAATAATTAATAAATACGATAGTGCTTAGTGTGACTTGAGTTTTTTATCCAATGTTTTTGAGTTAAGTCAAAAATATTGGTCCTGGGGTTTGGGGTTGGAAAAGCCCCATAAATAACGATATATAATTGCGAGTTCAACAAATAATAACAAGTTATTTGGCGAAGTCCTAAGCGAAGTCTTAGGGTTCTTGAAAAATTATAGATAAATAAACAAAACCACCTAAACCCTGCCTACAGGCAGGCCCCTCTTACCCTTTACAGGACAAGTCAGGGGGATTTTTTTAGTTAGGGATTTTTTTAAAATCCTTGTCAAAAAAAAGATTGACAAGAGAATGGAGATTGGTATATATGATATATATATATATATTTATTTAAATAAACAATTTATATATGCCACTAAAAACTAAATTAGCTTTCTTTGAAGGAAAAAAAATAAGAAGAATATGGGATGAAGTAGCTGAGAAATGGTTTTTTTCAGTAGTTGATATTGTTTGAAGTTTATCAGAAAGTAAAGATGCCAGAAAATACTGGAATAAATTAAAACAAAGGTTAAAAGAAGAATGAAGTGAAGTGGTGACAAATTGTCACCAGTTGAAATTAATTGCTGAAGATGGGAAAATGAGAATTACTGACGTTGCAGATACAGAAGTTATGTTCCGTCTTATACAATCTATTCCATCACCAAATGCGGAGCCATTTAAACTACGATTAGCTAGAATATGATATGAAAGGATAGAAGAAACAGAAGATCCAGAATTATGAATCAATAGAGCATTGCAAAATTATCTTAATAAAGGATATAGTGAAGATTGGGTAAATCAAAGACTAAAAACAATCGAAGTAAGAAAATCTCTTACAGATGAATGGAAAAAATGATGAATATTAAATCCAGAGTATGCTATCCTGACTGATGAAATTACAAAGGCTTGGGCATGAATGCGTACAAGAGAATATAAAAATTATAAATGACTTAAAAAAGAAAATTTGAGAGATAATATGAGTAATTTGGAGCTGATATTAAATATGCTTGCAGAAGCAAGTACAACAGAAATAAGCAAAAAAGAAAATCCAAAATGATTGGAAGAAAACAAAAAAATAGCTAGAGAAGGATGAAAAATAGCTGGTAACACAAGAAAAGACATCGAAAATAAATTATGAGAATCTATAATTTCCAATAAAAATCATCTTCACCTTAACGATAAAAAGAAAAAAAAATTAAAATAATTTGATCTCTTTATCTTTTATTCTAAAAATTAAAGATTCTTTTGTTTACAAAAATAGTAGATAATTTAATAAGCAAACTCAATAAATATTGGTTCTTGAAAAATTATAGATAATTAGTATAGAAGGTAGAGATTAGTTCTCTACCTTTTTGTTATACTCTTCATTTTATTCAGAGTGACAGTCTACTTGTCATCCTGAGTGTAACGAAGGATATAATAATAAACCTTAAATTTATACTCTTCATTTTATTCAGAGTGACAGCTTTATGTCTCAATCCAAAACCCTAAGCATCATCTATCGGATCTTTATCCTAGCTCTTACACTACGATGATTTGTCATCGGTCAAAGCTCTATGATATTTTTTGCATTTGCAAATGTTCTTGTTCTCTACTTCTTCTTCCCTAGTGTTCAATCACGACTCCAGAAACAGATTAAATATTTTTTCTTTACATGACTCCATCTCAGTACTGATCAATATAATATATTAACCAAATGAATCTATTATCTATTTAAACATTATATTTTTACACTCTCTATATTATATCTGCTATTGGTCAGTGTGGATTATCTATTTGCAAATATATTATTTCTCAATATGCGACGATGACTGTGAGGGATCTTACTTTCTAGTTTTGTAATCCGTGAAGATATTATAAAATGAGAATATCGACTATGAGATAGAGAATTAAAGAAATCAGATTGAGTATTTCTATTGTGTATTATAATTGCAATTTGCCTGCTCATCAATTTTCAGCCTTTGTGATTTTATAAAAGTTATTTTTATAGTATCAGTATAGCACGACTTTGTCGGATATTTATTATGCTTATAATGGGCTTCTCTTGATGGAAAAATATATTTAAAAAAGATATATTCTGGCTCTGATGATGATTGGCTCTAATATTTTTCTTTGTCCGATTACGAAATATTTTCCCTCAGATCAAACAAAGTCTGACTCATGAAGAAATTGTAACTCAATCCTGATATATCTATGTAAATTGTCCCGCCGACTACGCCCCAGATTTGAAGTAATATTTTCAAACCTTTCCCCTGTCATTCTAACATTTCTCCTGTCATTCTGAGTCCAACGAAGAATCCAGGTTTATTTTTTTTGTTATTTCAAACCTCCCCATCCCTCCTTCTCAGGAGGGCTTTTTTGTAAATAAATATTACCCTCAAAACTCATAGCAATATTTACACATATATTATACGAAAAGAGTGTAAAGCTGAAAAGTTCACATAGATAGCAAATCGCCAAAACATACGCAGGCTGTTTTGGCTTGAGTTTTTGCTCTCGTCCTAAGCGAAGTCTTGGGATACTTTTGAGTCAAGTCAAAAGTAAGCCTGCGGAGCAATAAAAAACCCATAACTAAAGTTAAATATTAAGATTGCTTCGTTCCTCGCAATGACTAGAAGATTCCGGTTGTAATAAATAAAACCATAATGAGAATTATTTTTAAATTATTCTTGTATTTCTATTAAAATAGTATATAAAAAATAGATAATGAGAAAAATCTAACTTGACTTGATAACAATCAATGATTTAAACACTCACAAGTTTGCACTTTATGCCTCATAAAAAACATTTATTTAGAATTGCTCAGGTATTGGGTTTTGTACTGGTAATCATGTACTCTTCATGATTTGCTAGTTTTCTCAGAACTTGATGATGGAAACAGTTTATCCCTGTCTCTGATCCAGCAACAATAAAATATGGTTATGGCTATGGTGATCAAGGTCGATGATATGGTACATGAGCTTGATACAGTTGAACATGAAATACAAAAGAAGATCTTATAAATCAAAATAATTATTGAAGTTGAAATTTAGATTGAGATACCGACGAAATAAATACTATAAGTTCTTGATCCGTAAATATAACTATAAATACTGGTACAATGATCATTGTAAATGGCGTAGTCCAGACATGACTTGCAACATTTCCTAGTCCAATATATAGCACTACTATTCCAGCACGATTTAGTGAATCTAGCTCGACAATCAAATGAGTTGTAGATCTTACTTTTGTTGGTAACGCACAATTTACCAAACCAATAAAAATTGAAATACCTGTAGTCTGAGTAAGTTCAGTTTATATAAAGGCCAATCATGGTTGATGATTTATGTATCTATGATTAACTACAAATCCAAATGGAACTTGTTCATGATGAGAAGCTAGTCCAGCATATTTATGAGAAGCTATAAATGTAAGTTGATGAAAAGCTACTATCTATACTTGTGCAGCTTCTACATTTGCGGCATATACCATACAATCTAGTCCTCCTCCATCATGATGATGAGGTTGAGGTTGATCACCAGCTGCAAAAGATTCTTGTCCAAACTGAGATAAGTCATGAGATTCTTATGATGGCAAGTGTAATGATAATAATAAAGACTGACTAAAAGTTAAAACAATTACATCATCTTGAGAAGTTGAAAATAATTTGTTGACTGATTCAATTCCAGATGATTATACATATGGTATAGAATTTAATGATGCATATAAGTTTGCACTTACAAATAGTATCACCACAGCAAAAACAATCAAACAAGCAAATATGACATGAAAAATACAGAGATCTCACCTAGCTAAAATGATGGTAAATTATGCAATCAATGTGTTGGGTAAGACACCAGATACCAGTAAATCTTGTAGTTTCGATGATGTATCCAGTCAAAATGCAGAACTTAGATGATATATCAAACAAGCTTGTCAACTATGATTGATGTGAGTAAATATAAAAGCTTTCAATCCCAAAGAGAAAGTAACCAGAGCAGAATTTGCTACTATACTTTCTAGATCATTACGATGAACTACTTATAACAAAACAGGTGGTGACTATTATAGTAAACATATCAAAGCACTTAAATCCAAAAATATTATAAAAGATGGTACTCCGACATTGATAGAAGTAAGATGATATATCATGACTATGCTTATGAGAGCCTCTCCATAAATATTTTTCAAACCTCCCCATCCCTCCTTATCAGGAGGGCTTTTTTGTTAAACTAAAAATGTCGCACTACCAAGGCAACATCAATTAACAATTACCAACCCATACAATTATACAACAATTAATTAACAACTTGATACTGCCTAGTACGACTTGATTTTTTTGATTACTTTTTGTATCAAGACAAAAAGTAATTCTGCGAAGCAAATTAAAAGTAATGCATTACACAGCGTTTAAAGATCATATAAATTGTTTATAAATCCCTCTGGCTTCGCCACCTCCCTTTTCCAAAGGGAGACATGAGCTCTTATTTAACTATAACCACCTTCCCTCCAGCCTTACTCAATAAGTTGTCAAAATAAGAAAATTTTCTGGATATAGCGTTGTCAGAAGATACAGCTATATAACTAGCAACTCAGTGAGATCATCCAAATATCATATCTCATTTTAGTTTAGATCCACTAGATACTATAGAAGATACATCGATGCTTCTCCTATAATAGGAAAGATATTTTTTGTCTTTGTTTATCTGAGTAAGTGCCCACCTAGAAAAAGTATCAGCATAGTCTTCTTCTGAGCTCGTCTGAGAATATTTAGAAACAAATTCTTCAATGTCACATTTATTTGTTTTGGTCTCTCACTTTGACGTTCGACAAATATTTTCAAATTTATTTGTAGATTTATCTTTGAAATAGTACATATAGTGACCTATTTCATGTATTAATAATTTTTTTACTTGTGACTGTAGTTGATCAATATATTGATAAGAGTTACATAGAGATATACTTAGTTTAATCTCATCAAGTTCTGTACTATCCAGTACGTTATTATCATTATAGTATTGTTTAATCTGATGATATCAGTTATTTTTATTACAAGACGATATAAACATAAGACTGATTTTGCTCTTTATATCTTGTTTTTCACTATCTGTTAATATATTTATTTTCTTTAAATCATTTAATGATTCGTCAGTAGCATTTAGACTTATATTTTTTATTATATTTGCCATTTCATTTGCACTTGTACTTTTTAGATCTAATAGTGAATTTTTTATATTTATTTCTTTACTAGTTTCTTTCCGTTGAGAGAAACTACTCAATATCATTTTATCTGATTTCTTTTTTAATTTCTGTCCTACTGACATAGGATTTGGACTAAGTAATCACGATGCTTTCAATTGTTTAAGAAATAATTTTTGATTTAGATCCAACATATCATATGCTAGATATTTTTGCTTACAAAATTCCACTTCTCCACTAAATTCTGTTTTTCAAGATTCTTCTTTCCATTTTTGATTTGTTTCTTTCAACATTTCTAATTTTTTATTAACATCTTTTAATTTGCCTATAGAATCTAGATTTGATGTTTCAGTACTTATCTGATCTTTATCTATTTTTGTATCACAATATTCTCCGAGCATAGATTGTATGATTCCATAGTATTGAGCATTGTATATATTATCTGTCTCTGGATCTATCATACTTTCCAAATAACTCACAGCATGTTGTATTGTATCGAAGTTTTTTTCACATACTTGTTGAGCTATGATTGGATTGTTATTTATACAGATATTATCCATTTTGGCAAAAATATCAGTCAGAGATTGATTATATACACCAAAAAAAGTTAAAATAGCTAATACAAATTTAAATGCCAATAGCTTAAATGCAAGTACATTTAATATAGTTACATGGAAAATACCATATAAAACAGATCAAAATAAATATTTTTTATGATGTTTTTTTATATGAGAATGAAGTCTTTTTCAGTGTTTTATAAAATGACGCTTTAGTTTTATATGAATCCTATTATCTATAATATCGGTTTCTTCTGGCATTGTTTTTTAAACAAAATACATAAAACTGACTATTATAATTGTAATCAGAATCATTTATTTTGCAAATTTCCAAGAGATATTATAAATGGTTTTATAAACTATCAAATATACATACAAATCGGATATAACCAACATAAACGAAGATTCTATTCAAACACGAAGATAGAATAAGAAATATTGAAAACTTAGAAAGAAGCCAAATATAGATAGAACTTAAATATAATACTAAAATATAGTACAAAACACATATTGACAATTGACATAAAATAAATATATTATAAAAAAACCAAAACAAATACTTATGAATAAAAAATCAAAACTTGATATTTCTACTCGAGCTCCAAAAAGATTCGACAAAGAAAAAATCAAAAAAGAAACCAATGAAATACTTGAAAAAATAAAAAACCTACAAAAGGTATTTTATGCTTCAGGGAAGAATGCATTGCTTATTGTTGTACAAGGTCTTGATGCTTCCGGTAAAGATGGCTTGATTAGTAGCTTATGCACTGGTATAAATCCTATGGGATGTACTGTACATTCATTCAAAGCACCTACACCAGAAGAATTGAAACATGATTTTCTATGGCGAGTACATTCTGTTGCTCCTGCGAAAGGAATGATTCAAATCTTCAATCGTTCACACTACGAAGATGTGTTGGTGACTCGAGTTGTAAAAATAATTGATAACAAAACAGCCAAAAAACGTTTTGAGCAAATCAATCAATTTGAGAAATTACTTATCGAAAATGGAACTAAAATCCTAAAATTTTATCTGCATGTTTCCAGAGAAAAACAAGCTGAACGTTTAAAAGAACGTGAAACAAATCCTGAAAAATTTTGGAAACACAACGATGATGATTGGGAAACTAATCAGAGATGGAACGAGTACAGAAACGCCTACGAAGATGTATTGCAAAACTGTAATAATCCCCAATGGACGATTGTTCCATCAGATCAAAATTGGTACAAAGAATATCTAGTTGCCAAAAAAGTTTATCAAACTTTAAAAGCGATGAAATTATCTTATCCAAAAGAGCAATAAACTCTTTAAAAGACTCCTGTGTTTTACATATGGAGTTTTTTTTATTAAAAAAATCACAACAAGCGTCGTGAAATTTTGATGAAGTGGCTGATTCCGTAGACCTAAGGAAGAACGCGCATAGTCCTAATATACTTAATTTTTTTTAATGGGGCGCTAAGCCTCAAAAACTATTAACTTATTACAAACAAAAAATATACGAAAAGTTTGTAGAAACTATGCCTTACTTAAGAAATTTTAAGTATTTATTAGCTCAAAAGATACACCACAAGTCAGAGAAATATTTGGAAATTAAACAAAGTGAGATTATTTGCTATTTTTTGTTTTTGAAATTAAATCATAAAAGGATATAAGAAGAATAAATATTTCATACTTACCAAACATCAATATGAACAAAGAAATATTAAAACAAATTTTTCTTCAACACAATTTAGAAGAAGTAAAATTTATTAAAAAAATTAATATTGGCTTCACAAATACAATTTATTCAATAAATGATAATTTTATCCTTAAGATTTGTAAAAAGATAAGTAATGAAAAAAACTTTGAAAAAGAGGTTTTCTTTTATAGTTTTTTCAAAGACAAAATTATTGTTCCTAAAATTATTGTATATGACAAATCTAAAAAACTTTATAATAAAAACTTTATAATAAAAACTTCATAATATATAACAAAATACAATGAGATAATCTCTATTCAAAACGACACTTAATGAACAATATTGAAAAAAAAAATATTATAAAACAATTGTGTAATACTCTAAAAATCATTAACAAAACGCCTTATACAGAGTTTATAAAAAAATTCCCATCAGAAAATATTGTAAATTGGCACGATACTATAATTAGTAAAATTAGACAATCATTAAAAAAGATTGAAGAGAAAAAATTACTCTCACCAGATTTTATCGAACATATCAAAAAATTTGTAGAAGATAATAATCATTCTTTAGACGAGCAAAAAATGGGCTTAGTTTATCGAGATACACATTTTGACAATATTTTAGTTAAAGACAATAAGATTAGTTGAATCTTAGATTTTGAAAGAACAGAAATATGATCAATCGAATATGTATTAAACATAATTAAAAAGATGGTTGAACACCCCACAAAATATATGTCTGAAGAATTTGAAAAGTTCGCAAAACAAGAAGATTATATACATCTTTTAGATTGGTTTCTTGAATTTTATCCAGAATTATTTGAATTTAAAAATTTAGATAAAAGATTAGATTTATATTTTGTTGAATATGATTTACATACACTATTAAAACGACCAACCTCTCAATGAGTAAAACAAATGATCGCAAAGGCAACAAATTATACTAAATTAAAATAAAATAATAAATAAATATTATTTATTGTATTTACATTTAAGTTTTTCTTCAATAAAAAAAATCATAACCGCAGTTATGACATATTTTTTTCAATGGGGTGACAAGCATCAAAAACTGTGAACCAACCTAACACAATTAATATACAAAAAGTTTGTAGAAGCTATGCCTTACTTAAGAAATTTTAAGTGTTTATTAGCTCAAAAGATACACCACAAGTCAGAGAAACATTTGGAAATTAAATAAAGCGAAAGTATTTGCTGTTTTTTATATATAATTAAAAAGTTTTGAAAAAAAGCTGTAAAGTCGTCGGTTGATAAATAAGCAAAATAAACACCTCCTTAATTAATAAATACTCTAGGAATTCTATCTGATAAAGAACTAATTAGTTCATAATTACATATTCCATTGCACCATTCTGCAACTTCTTCTACCGTTAATTGTTTATTATCAAAAATTATTACTTCATCTCAAATTTTAACTTTTGGAATATCTGTAACATCTAACATCATATTATCCATACATATTCAGATAATCGGAGCTTTTGCTTTTTTAATAATTACATATGGATTATATGGATATCATGCTTCTAATGACACAAAACCATCACCAAAACCAAAAGGAATAGTTGCAATAGTACTTTCCCTTTGGGCAATAAAATTTTTGTTATAGCCGACTGTATCATTAATATCTATTTTTTTGATAAAATTTATATTAGTTTTCAATATCATAGATGGATATAAATTCATGACTTTTTTAAATTTTTCATTAGGATAATAACCGTAAATTAATAATCCTATTCTTACCATATTAAACACAGAATCTTTAAAACTGAATATTGCTGTACTATTACAAATATGAGCATAATTATAATAAATAGTTTCTTTTTTAAAAATATCTAATGATTTTTTAAATCTTTTAATTTGTAATTTTGAAAAATCTATATCCGAACTACTAGAAGATAAATGTGAATAGATACCATCAACTGTTATATTTTTTAGCTTTTTTAATCTTTTTATATAATCATAAATATTTTTAATTTGAATTCAGGTTCTTCCCATGCCTGTATCTATTTCAATGTGAATAGTAAGTTTTTTAGTGGTTTTTTTATCAAAAAACTCTAACATTTCTATATCACAACCATTAAAGAATAAGTTAAATTTTTGTATATCTTTAAATTCTTCTTTTGATGGAGGATATAAAACAAATATATTTCCCCTATATCCAGCTTTTCTTAAAGAGATACCTTCATCTACTAAAGCAATACCTACATATTTAAAATTATCAATTACTTCAATAATTTTGTTTAAATGTGTTCCATAACCATTGCATTTTATTATTGGCATTATTTGAATATTATTGCCAATATATTTCTGGATTATAGAAATATTAGCTCTAATTTTCTGTGTATTAATATATAACTTTGTATCTCTCATTATTCTTTTTTAATTACATAATATTGAAAAATAGTATTATTATTAGGATCATATCAAGATGATTTTAATATTTTAAAATTTCTATGTTCTAAAAAATATTCTTGCTTTAATAACACAGCAGTATGTCAAAACAAAACGATATATCATCATTTTTTTACTTTTTTTTCTAAAATATCAAAAAGTTCATAGGATTTAGATGTTGTAACTATTTCAGAATTTAAAAACCTTAAAAACATTATATCAACAAAATTATTGGGAATTGGAGAATTAATAGCATCACCAGTATATATTTCATCAACAAAATTTTTTGCATAATTTGTCATTTCTTCACTTAAATCTTGACCAATAGTTTTACATCAAGGGAAATGATTTTTTATATATCATAAAAATGTACCTGTAGAACAAGCAGGATCATATATTATAAATCATTTTTTTATAATATCTTTAAAATAGTTTTTTGTATATTCTCTAAAATGCATTTCTCAATTTGAAAGATTTTCAAGTCTTTCAGGTGTAAAATCCCATCATTTAGGACTACATTCTTTTTCTTTTTTAGTATAAAAATCTATATAATTAAAAGGATAATATATATTTGTAAAACCATTATTTGAAATATTACTAAAAATAGTAAGTTTTTCTCAATTACTAAATGGATAATATTTTATTATAATTTCAGTATTATTTATTATTTTTTTTTCAATTAAAATTCATAAAATCATTGAAGAGTTAATTTGACTACAATTTAATGCATTAATTTTACCTTCAAGATATAAATTGGACAATATTTTTCTTCATATAATATCTGGATATTTTTCATTTTTTAATATAAATAAATTTTGTAACCTATTATAAACTCTATCGGAAAAAGTTTTTATCTTTCTCTTTTTTATAATATCTAAATCAATTAAAAGAGCTTCTTCATTTCTATTAATTAATTGTTTTTTATAAATTTCTTTTTCTTGTTTAAGAACTTGATTAAAATCAAGAGGTTTATCATTATTATAACTTATCATCTTAAAAAATTAGATAATTTCAGCTAAAAACTAAGTTATTAAAAAAATTTATTTATCTTTATCTTTTATCTTTTTAGCATACATAGCTTCTTTCTGTTGTCTTTTAAATTTAGAACTACTATCTTTTTTCTTTTTCGAAATGGGTTTATCTAATGCATTTAGACTACCTTTCATTTCATTTATTAAAAATACTGTTTCATTTCTAGGATCTGGTCAGATATATGATCTATTAACATCTTGATTATTTGAAATTTCATATCTACTTATATGACTTGAATATACACCAAGACCACTAGTAAGACTTATTAATGTATTTTGAAAATTTAACATATCGAGATATTTAGCTTCTCAATGCAGAGTGACTTTTTCAGAATCGCCTTCTATAATTTCAAATTTACTATTTAAGTTTGATAAATTATTAATTACATTATTTAAATAAACTTTAGGAATAGTTATACTATATTTTGCAATAGGTTCAATAATTTGCATATTACACTGTTTTAAAGCTCTCATAAATGCTAGTGGTACCGCAATATTAAAATGCATTGGATCGGATCCCATTGAATCAAATCTTCAATCTATAAGAGAAATCTCCGCGTCAGTCACTTCCCATCCAAAAATTCACTGATTTAAGTATTGTTTTATAAGTCTTTCTGTTTGTTTTTGATATTTTTTTAATAAAAAATCTGTACTAAATTTTGATTGATATACAATTCAGCTTCAAGTAGGTAATGGTTTAATTTCAATTGTGACAGATGATACACTAGTATACGATGCTGTACCTATTCATGTTTTTGAAGGTGTTTCTTTATGTATTAATATAGGATCAATAAGCTCAGCATCTATATCAAACCTTTCTTTCAACATTGTTTCTATAATTTGTGCTTGTATTTCTCCCATTAAACTAATTATAATCTGATTATTTCTTTTATCATATCTTACATCAAGGTAAGGATCTTCTGCATTAAGAATATTTAAAGCATTTATAAGATCTGATGATGTATTTTTATCTTTCGCTATAACATTCATGTTAATTAATGGGTTTACAAAGTTTATATTATTAGCATTTTCTGGCTTTTCTCAAATATATTGATTACATTCAGCGTTGATACCATTAATAATTACTATATCTCAACTAGTAGCATCATTAACAGAAATACGATCTATTCATTTTACTATGTGTAAATCTTTTATTTTTTGTTGAGAACCATCTTCCATATCAACTATGTCTCTTTTTTTTATATTCCCAGATAAAATTTTTGTAAAATAATTTTTAGTATCATCTTCTACTCTCACAAGATAAATAAATGCAGAAAGTTTCTCTTCTTTATTGGATAATGGCGATGGTAAATATTTTTTCATGGTTGAAATTAAAGTTTCTATTCATTCATTTTTTAAAGCACTTCATCAAATAATTGGGAAAATTTTACCTTTTTTTATTAATTCTTCTAATCTCTTATCAAGAAATTCTTGTGTTATTTTTGGAGGTTGTTCTAAATACTTTTCTAAAGTTTCATCATCTAAACTAGCAAGAGCCTCACTCATTTCTTCAAGTGTATATTCTTTTTTTACAAAATCATTATCATTATTGGTCTTTTCTATATTAATTAATGGAATAACTTTTTTTTCAATTTTTTTCTTAATATCTTCTATTATTTCATTGTAATTAGCTCCAGCTCTATCCATTTTATTTATAAAAATTATGGTAGGTATGTTTTTTTGTTTTAATAATCTCCAAAGAGTATAAGTTTGAGCTTCAACTCATTCAACTCATGAAATTACAACAATTGCTGAATCTAAAACATTTAATGCTCTCTCTACTTCTGCAGAAAAATCAATATGACCTGGTGTATCAATAAGTTGTATTATTTTATCATCTAATTCAAAAGTTACTATAGCGGATCTAACAGAAATACCACGTTGTTTTTCAACATTTAAAGAGTCTGTAGTTGTATTTCAAGTATCAACTCTTCCAAGAGTATCTATAATTTCTGTATGGTATAACAATTGTTCAGTTAACGTTGTTTTACCGGCATTTGCATGAGCAAAAACTCCCATTGTGATGGCTGAATTTTTAGTATTCTCCATTTTTTAAGTTTTATTTATATATTCTAAAATAAGTGAATTTATCAAATTTTCATAATCTACACAATTTGGTTTATTTATATCTAAATGTGTTCCTCCTTTATGTTTTGCAGCAGGACAACCAGTACCACAAATATATCTATAAATACATGAATTACATTTTTTTAAATTATTTATACTTCTATTATGCCACAGATTATTTTTCTCATTAAATTCATATTTATTATCAAATGTTCCAACCCTATAATTTTCATTACCAATTCAATGCCGACACTTATATATATTACCTTTATAATCTAAAATATATTGATTTTTAGATGCTCAACAATGTCTAAGACTTGGTTGAAAAGCTTTATTATTGAAAATAGATTCAATAAAATTTGCTGCATGGAATTTTTTTCTAAAAACAGACATATTGGGATATTTTTTTTCCATTTCAAATATGTCTTTTATAGCAACGTTTTCTTCAACAATATTTTGTTCTCAAGAACATCATCAGTCTTGTAAGATATATATGTATGGATGAAGATTCGACATATCCTTAAATTTATCAACAATGAGGTTCGCTAATTCTGGAAGATTTTTTATATTTTTTTTGTCTACATTTACTCTAAGCTGTGTTTTAATTCAATTTTTAATTATTTCATTGATATTTGACATAATAATATCAAAACTACCTCTTCAATCATGGAATATTCTTCTTTTATCGTGAATATCTTTAGTCCCATCTAAAGTTATTTGAATATATTCTACTACATTACTCTTTAAGTAAGGAATGAATGAAGTTATATCAATTCAATTTGTGATAATATTTGCTCTGTAGTCGTTTATTTCAACTTTTTTGAGAATATGATTTATGATCGATTTATTTGTAAGCATTAGTGGTTCTCCTCACATTATTGTAATTTTAACGTCTTTATTGGAAAATTGTTCTTTATTCTGTGAAATTTTTTTTACTATATCATCGATAATTTTAAATTGTTTATCAATAATTTTTTTCTTATCTATAATATTAGAATGTTTAATCTGATATGTTTGTTCATAACAATAAGTGCAATTTAAATTACAAGCATAAGATGGTATAATAAGAAAATTAGGATTGCTGTTTTTTTCAAGATCTTCTATTCTTGAATCAAGTTTTTTAAGAAAATTTTGATATTCGTTTTTATTTTCAAAAAGATATTTTCTTTCTTTCATTATATCAATAATAGATTTATCTAAACGACTAAAACTATTATTAAATATTTTTTCATAAATATCCTTATCAATGTAGTCAGCTGCTCAATTAATAAGATTTAATATTAAATATTTATCTTTATTTATTTTTATGTATTGTATCTCCTTAATCAAAAACATATCACTAATACTTAATATATAAATTTTTTATTTAGTATTTAATGGGTATTTAGTAATTTTTTAAAGACTAATTATGTATATTTTGATTTTATATGTTTTGAGACTAATATCTTAATTTTTACTATAATAATTAGTATTATTATAACAGTAAAGTTTTAGATGTCAAATTCAAGGGAAAATGTTATAATTAAATATAATTTTTAAATTAAAAATTAAACCTTTTCATAAGGATTTAAAGATTTTAACTGATCTAATACAAATAAGCCATTTTTTTGAACTAATATATCGTCAAAATATACTTCTCCACCATCTTCTAAATTGATTATTAAATCCCAATGAATTAAACTCTCATTTCCATTATCCGTATCTCAATGTGGGTAACCAATAGCAAAATGAACTGTTTTAGACATTTTTTCATTAAACAAATTATCATTATAATTTCTTTTTATATATGGATTAAGTCCAAAAGCAAATTCACCAAAATATCTAGCTCCAGCATCTGAATCTAATACTTTAATAAAAGTATCATTTATATTACAATTTGAATTAATAATCTTTCCATTAACTACCTCAACTATTACGTTCTTATATAAATGATTTCTAAAAAAATCTATATTAAAATGTATTGTTCCATTCATCGAATATTTTTCGGGTGCTGTATATATTTCACCATCTGGTAAATTTATTTTTCCAAGACAGATTGAAGATGGAATTCCTTTTTTAGTAAATGTTACATCAGTTAAGCCTTGAACAATCCTGACTTTATCTGTTCTGTCCATTAATTCTTTTAAAACCATACAAGAATCTCTTAAAATTTGATAATCAAAATTTGATACTTCTTCTAAAAGTTTTATGTGTTCTTCATAAGATATACCAAATAAATCAGCTAATCTTTGTTCAGGGTATCTTAAATAAACCCATCTTTCAAAATTCATTATTTTTTTAAATATTTTAAGATAATACTTTTGCTTAAAATTAATTAAATCATCGTAATTAATGCCATCATATGCTTCTATATTATTATCCAACATAATAGCAACCGTACAAGAATCAATCATCTTTTCGTGAATACTAAATAACTCGTAGTATATGTTATCATTCTTAGAAATCATTAAAGATCTATTAACTAAGAAATCATTCCATAGTACAAAAGGAATTGCTCATCTTTCTATTATCTTTTCGCTTATCAAGTCACAATATTGTTTTGATTTACAATCAGCAAAAATAAATACTTTGTCTCCTTGTTTTAAATCAATTGAATAATCTAAAATTCCATCCACTTTAATTTTATTTATAATACTTTCCTTTTTTATTAAATCACTATCTCATTCTGTTGTTATTAAATCATTGATTCATTTAATAATTTCTCTGCTCATAATATAAAAAATAAAAAATAAAATATTATTAAGTTATTTAAATAATAAATAAAACTCTCCCAATTAATAAATACTCTAGATATTCAGATAATTAACTAATTATTTCATAATTATATATTATACCATCCTGCAACTTCTTGTACTGTTAATTGGTTATTATCAAAAATTATTACTTCATCTTCAATTTCAACTTGGGGAATATCCGTAACATCTATCATTATTATCAATATATATCGCAACAATCGGAGCTTTTGCTTTGTTAATAATTACATATGGATTATATGATTTTCTTGCTTCTAAACATATAAAACCATCATCAACCCCAAAGTTAGTTATATATTTTTCCTATAAAAAGTCAATTTAACTGACTTATGCAAGGAAAAAGAAGTTTCAAACTTCAAAAAAACAAAATTCAAAAAAAGACTTGAAATGCTATTTAAAAAAGATAAATGTAAATATTTTATTCCTTTATAATTATTATATGACATCAGTAAATTCAAATGTAATAGTCGATTCAAAAGAATTAGTATCTTGCAAGAACTATAGTTGCGCTTACCATGATGCAGAATAATTTGTTTATTATAGTTGCCTAATTGACAAGATATAATTAATTTGGTTGTAATTTTTTTAAAATCTTAAATTAATCGTGATTCTATTTGGATATAAGATTAATAATAAATCTTAATCTTATAATAAATTATCTTTAAATTAGGATCACTGTTAGTTTTAGTTTCAATTTTTTTAATTTCTCGAATTTTCTATTTTCAAACATATTTATAAGTAAACAAAAAAGGTTGTTATTGAGAAAAAATCTTGATTAAAATTACCATTCTCTAATAAAAGCATCAACAAATCAGCAAAAATTAATGAACTTAATAAATTTGAGTTTATATTTAACTAAAGATAGTAGCCTGTATAAATTCAATTAGAAAATATATATTCGATAATTACTTTACTAAATATCGAATATTTTAACACAAAAAAAATATACAGCACTAATAAATAACATACAAGCAGATATAGCTTTGCTTAAAAACAATACAACATGCTATCAAACATTGTTTGAAGTAATTCAAACACCAACAAAAACTTCGTATGATTAAATTATGTTCAAAAAAAAAATCGTCAATTTATTGCTTTAAAACATTACAAAAAAGATTCATCAATAGATATCTATTATAGACTCTAATTATAGTAATCATTGCCCTACTATGACGCTAAGCCTGAAAAACTATGACCCCCCCTAGCACAATTAATATACAAAAAATTTGTAGAAGCTATGCCTTACTTAATTTATTGGCTCATAAGAAGGATGAGTCACAATTGAGAAAAATATTTAAAAATTAAAGAAAGCGAATTTGTTCGCTATTTTTTAATTAAATAATTATTAAAAATAAAAGTCATTATTATTACTTAGTATTGACATAGATATAATAAAAATTATATAATAGTTACGATGTTTTCATTAACATATATAATATTATTCACTTATTACAAAATAAGTGCCTAATAATAAATAACAAAAAAATAATTAAACAAAATAAATAGGAGAAAAATCTTATGAAACAAAAAATTAAATCATTTGTAGTTCACAAATCGCCAGATATAGACTGCTTAACTGCACTATGGCTTATGTATCGATTTGGGTATCTAAAATTTGAAGGAACACAAACGGCAAGTACAGATTTCCAATCAATCGACAAAATTGATGGAAAAACAATGGAAAAAGAAGGTATCATAGCATTGGATTGTGGAAAGTGGCGATTTGATCATCATGACCTTGATCCAGAGCAAGAAAATCTATGTGCGACTGTACTCGTAGCAAAGTATTTGGGAATAGACAAAATAAATGCTTTGGATAAAATATTAAAATTTGTTCAAAGAAAAGATGTAGATGGCAAAGGCGTTATATCCAAAGACGGACTTGACCAAGCCTTTCATTTTTCAACTTTTGTCGACGATCTAAATTCACTTTATCCTGAAAATCCAGATAAGATACAAGAAATTGTATTTGCATTATTAGATGCTCATTATCTATCTGAAAAAATTTGGTTCGATCTTTTGGATCAAATCAAAAAAGCAGACAACATTCAAACTCACAATGGTAAGATTGTTTATCTAGTTTCAGACAGCCACAAAGCAGCACGAGCATCGCGATATCGCGGATTTGACGTGTGTATAATACAAAATACACAAACGAACAACATTGCTATTCAATGGAATAGTACAAAATTTCAGGAAAAAGACCACAAAAATATGGTAAAGAGAGCTACAATTTATTTGCGATTTTTAGAGGCCCTCTATAGAGGCGAAAAAATCAATATTAAAGAATTGCTTTCTTCAGAAACATATCTAGGTTGGTTTTTGCATTCTAGTTGTAAATTTGTGTTATATGGTAGTTCCAAAATATCTATTACACAAAACTCCCAAATTCCCAAAGAATTTATCTTAGAATTAGTTGCATATGCAATAGATAATACAAGGGGTTTACCTGTAATAGTATCACACAATCAGATTTTTAAAGAACTAATTAAAATTGCCTAAAAGGCCAAAAACAATAAAAAAAATCGACTCACATGAAAAATGAAGAAAAAATAAATGAAAAAAATCCAACAATAAGTGAAAAATATTTTTTTGAAGGAAATTTTCTGCAATTAGAAAACGATTTAATTCAAGCAGAAAAAATGTACCGAAAATCAATAGATTCCACAGATGAAAATAATGTGTTTTATTATCTTTCCAAAGGAAGCATCTACTTGATACACGAAAATCTTGAGGATGCTTTAACTCAATTTATCATTGCCAATAATATATCCCCCGATTATGTACAAACACACATAGGACTAGGAAATATATATAGGAAACTGACTGGTAAATCACGATCTTTTGGAATATTTGACAAAGCTGATGTATTTTTATCACAGTCCATTACATCTCTACAAAAAGCTATTTCGCTTAATCAAAATTGTTTAGATGCTCATATTGGACTTACACTAGGATTTTTAATGATGTCTGGAGACCTTAGGAAACAGGCAAAGGAACACGCAAATAAAGTACTACAAATCGAAGCAGATAATTATTACGGATTGGTAAATATGGCGAGGATACTGAGAGAAGAAAATGATCTTCAATCATCCAAAAATCTTTTACAAAAAGCAGTCCAGCTCAAACCAAATATTGCAAATGCCTATATCTTATGGGGAGCTAGGAAAGAAAGAAATATCTTACCGATAGAACCCAAACCGATAGAAGCATTAAAGTGGTTGCACAAAGCAAATGATATTCAACCAGGTAGTTCCTACATTTTAAACGAGATTGCAAAAACATATCTTGAGTTTAATCAAGTAGAAAATGCAATTATTTGGTTTGATAAAATCATCAACTTAAAGGGCGAATCTGTTAATTATGGAGTATATGCAAACAGAGGAAATGCACTGAGATCTTGTGGAAGATTCAAAGAAGCTGAAAAAGATTTGAGAAAATCTTTGTCGATGAGACATGATTTTGTCTTTGCTTTGACGGCTATGAGAAATCTAACTAAGGGACTCAAAAGACATGAAGAAGCACTAGAATATGCAAACCAAGTCTGTGAATTGCAATCCAATCCCAAAAACACTAAAGAACAAAAAGAAATCGAAACGTTGTTTATCAAAGACAAAAGTGAATCTTGGAAAATTACAAATACGTACAAGAGACAACGATTAGATTTTAAGAATAAAGAGACTATAGACGATATCAAAAAAGCACTCAACTTATATTCTCAAAATGATGAAGCTATGGCTATGCTAGGTAAATACTACGCATACAAAAAGGATTTTAAAAATGCACAAAAACTTTTACAAGATGCATTACATACAAATCCACAAAGTCCACAAGCAACATTTATCAGAGGAAGCCTCGCATCGGTCCTTGAATCGATAGGAGATATTAAGCAGGCACAAAAAGAATATCAACTTGTACTCAAAAAAGATCCTCAAAATTCATTTGCCAAAAGCGGTTTACAAAGAATCGATACGATTCTAAAAAAACAAATAAGCAAAGAAAAATTTGATAAATCCAAAGGTCATAGCATTACATTTCTTAACAATAAAACGGGAAGAGAAGAAACTCATTTTATTGAGACAATAAGAAATTTTTTGTACAACAGAATAAATGCTTGGAATCTACCGATTAAAAAACTCATACCAAATATAGGTAAACATCCAGTATTTATCATTGCCAAAACAGGTGTGGGTAAAACAGTTGCTGTACCTACAAAAGTATGGTTGGAATTGTGCGACAAATTAATTGAACAAGGAGATACTTTCAAAAAAGGATTTCCTCAAGTATATGTAGTAGAGCCACGAATTCCTATCTGTACTATGACAATGACCGAAATGAACGATGGGTATCAGAATTATATTGCATATCAATTGATTACATATAATCCTTTCAGGGAATATATTAAAAATCACAGCAATATAAAAAATATGGATTCAAAAGATAGAGAGACTATAGACGAGATTACTAAACTTGCCAAAGAATTTATAGAGCTTGGTAAGTCTCCATATAATCCTAAACATTTCAACCTATACGGATCTATTACATCTGCAATGGGAAAAATAAATGCTGATGCTCCAATACTTTTCGTTACGACTGGAATCATGGAAAGTTTAACTTTTGAAGGAAGTAAATTGGATCCTAAATATCATAGAATCATTATCGATGAAGCTCATGTCACCATAGAACAAAACCCAGCTATTGAACTAGGTATTTCATTGGCAAAAAAGTTGGGAGTTAATATTGACTACATGTCAGCTACAGTAGACAAAGCTACGTTAGATAAAGATTTAGATGTTGAGATTCAATATGCAGGTGAAAAAAGATTTCCTATTTATCTAACAAATTTAGAGGGAAGGGTTGAAGATCATTTATTGGATATTATTCAAAATTATTTGATTGATCCCAATCCTGATAGATATCCTCATCCTGATAATTTTGATGATGAAAATATAAAAAAAGAAATCATATCAATCAGGAAATATCTACTTTCTAAAGAAGACTTCGAAGATAAGGACAAGAAGCAAGACGGATTAAAAAACAGAGCACAAGGTTTGTTGGTAATTGTCAATTCACATCAAAGTGAAAATTCAGATACCAAAAAATTTGCTGATATGATTATGAAAGCAAATTTTCAATCTACTACCAAAATACACACACTGAGATTGGCTAGCGCTGTAGTAAGAGATCCAGAACAAAAATTAGTCTTTGATAGAATGATAGAGAAAATAGAGAAAGAAAAAGGAAGATATGTAATCATTGCAACAAACGTTGTAGAGATGGGTCTAACTTATCCTTCACTAGATTATGTCATCACAATGGATTCAGAATTTGATAATGAATTTGTTGATGGTGGACAACTCATAAGAAAAGTAGGATTGGGTGTAAATGCACTCTATCAAAGGATAGGTCGCTGTGGAAGAAACAGACCAGGTATTGCATTTATTGCAAAAGATTTTGGCGCTGACTACACAGATAAAACTGATCAGGAATTGGCGGCTGGTTTAAAAGAAGCTCCCGTAAAATATCCTTTAGCTAAAGGTAATTTTCAGAAATTAGCATTGTATTCTTTTAGAGAAAACATTCAAGAATCTCAATTAAGAAATACTATCAAAGATCTCAAATTACCATCTAAAATACACGAGTCCAATCATCTATGGAAAAAATTTTTATTAGAACGAGAAAGACTAAAAAAGATTGGAATAGCATCTGGAGATAGTTTAACTCCTGCTGGTAAAAAATCACTAAGTTTTATTGGCTTGGACGATATGTATTTTAGCAGACTACTTTCGGAAAGCATAGAAAGATATGGCACAGAGAGCAATATTACATTGTTTTTTGTCCTACTCGCCGCTTCTTCTGAAATCCCATTTAATATGATTATTCTTAGAGACTTTGTACTGGAGAATCCACTTATGCTTTCTTCATATCAAATTATAGATAACGATGTTTTGGGTTCAGATATCGAAGCAGTGAGAAAATCTATCATAGATAATGTAGGGGACGAAGAAAAAGTATACGATAAACTTTCTCAATTAAATGTTAGCAATGTAGTTGCAAACAAAATATGTTCTCTACTAAGAGATGGGTATACCCTCAAAGACAAAAAAGAAGAACAAGAAATCGAGGATGAAGAAAATATTAATGTTGAAGAAATACAAGAAGAAGAATTGGAAGATGACGGAGAAGAAAACGAACAAAAAGAATCATTTCTAAAAATGATGCAACAAAAAGACGAAGACGTTCTATCATTTGAAAAAACTCTAATTCCTCTTCATGGAACAAGCGAACTTATAAACGTTTGGAGGCTATTCTATTATTTCTTTAATAAATATTTTACATATCTCAGAACAAACAAATATTCCAATATAGAATCTATCGCGTTCAAAAACAAGATGGAATCGGATTTTAGCAAGATGCAAATATCTTTTTCAGCGATGAATGATTTAAACAAGAGATTCTTTGATTTATGTAAACACATAAAAATCAAACTTCCCAAAGTAGAAAGTAATCTGAGTGATGAAATACAACTATCTAAGGAAGAAAATGAAATCTTATTGGAATCATGTATAAGAGAACTCTTGAATGAAAGAGTAGAAAACAACGATGATTATGATGTTTGTTTACAGCTATACAAATTGATGGAAAAAACCAACGAACCAAACTTCAAAGAAATTTCTCAAAAGTTGAATCAAAAAGATATCAACATGAGTAGTGATGAAGTAAGAAAGTGGTGGTTTTTAATCATCAGAGAATCCAAAAAGAAAATGAAAGAATATTTGGATATGCTCATAGAAAAAAGGGAGATTTTGCCGATTTTGACTAGCCAAGAAGAAGATGAAGTTTTATCTCTCTTGAATGAATTTGGCTATCACCACAAATTACTCCTTAAAAAAAACGGACCAAGATATTTGGCAAAATTTACCGATTCTCAAGGAGAAATATTTGACATTATATTGGATGTGAGTAATAATCCCCTTCAAGTTGGATTCAATGAAAAAGATTTCATTGATATTTATGCTAAATTAACTCCCCGATTGGTAAAGTCTGATGAGAAAATTTCTGATCAATCTGCTGCCAATCTCAAAGATGAGGAAAAACTGACATATCAGATTTCTCATCTTACTATTACGATGTAATATTTATTCCATTTAGAGTTGACCAATTGTTAGTATTTTATGTACTAACAATTGGTTAACTAAAAAAACATCCAAAAAAATTAACTATATGCAAAATAAGAAACCAAAGCACAAGAAAAAAAAATTAAAAATGATGGATAGCTATAAAAAGTTTGTAGAACCATCATTCCATCATTCAAACAAAGCTGGAGTAAATTTTTATACTATCGATTGTGAAGGAGGATGCGGAGAGAATAAAATGATGCCAGAAGAATTTGCAATGGCCATGGTATCTCCTATATTTTTTAAACAATGTAGATGTACTACTAGACAAGAACTCACACCATATCACGACAATTGTGAAAAATGCAAAGGCCCAATATATTTAACTCCAGGTGCAGCAATGTACAAAAAGTATCGTGAAGAAAATGGAGAAAAATATATACCCAAGCAAAAATACTGTGAAACATGCCTAAACGAAGTAATTTTCACTGGTCCATGCAGAAACATAGGTTGTAAAAGTATCGGAGGAGATGGTTTGGTAAAAGCAACATTCAGAGAAAAATTATTTTACGAGAAAAAAAATCTTTCATATCCACCTACCAATTGTGCAATATGCAGAGAGGTAAAAAATATAATGAAAGAGACAGAAACATCTTACAAAAAATGTAATATATGTAGAGAGACCTTTCCTACAACATACAAAAAGATGATTATGATTCTCAAAAATGAAGAAGAATGTAAATTACCAGATACCTGTCCTCGTTGCAAAAATCTTCCAAGCGATCAAATAACTAGAATAAATCAGGAAAAAGAATTAGAGGATATCAAAAATATTCTCAGAGATGATATATTAAAGTTGATTGATCATAAAAATCCAGAAGATATCCAAAAAGCAAAAGAAAGACTCAAAGAAGAAAAAGAGAAAAATAAAAAAGAAATCAAAAAACTTCTTGAGAAAAAAGACAAGCTAATGGATTGGTTTGCTTACATGGTGTTTAATTATCTGCTTCAAAAAAAACTTGTAGAAGCCGACATACGACAATTTAACACCATTATGGTATTGGAATACGAAAAATTCAAAGACCAAGTAAAAGGCAAAACACAAACACAAGCAAATAAAATTTTTGATGGACGAAGCAAAGAGCTTGGTGATGGGTTTATTGAAGTTATTAAAGAAATTTATCCTGATCTTGCAAAGATAATAAAAAAAGCAAGAGAAAATGATAGAACCTTACAAGGAATGATTGAATCTTTCAAAAATTCTTCAAAAAATCTTAAACTATTGTTAGAAATAGCAGGCTCTTGTGCTGAATTAACTTCAGCTAACATTGAAGACATAAAAGAGTCTCTTGAAAAAGATATGCCATCAAAACAAGATGTTGATGTTAAAGTTATTGGACAATCTAAAATTGAAAAATTAAAAAAAACAATTTTGGAATCCAGACAGCAACGTTTTGAATCTTATGGCGGTATATCTGGCAATGAACAAGCTGAAAGAATAGCTATGAAAAGGATCTTGGACGAACTAAAAGAAAAGGAAGGAGATATCTTTTCTTCAATAGTTAATACTTTATCTAATCCATTTAAAACAGAAGGAATAGAAATCGTTGCTAAGGTATCTGATACAAAAGAGATAGACAGTTTAATAATAAAAAGCAGAAAAAATGCAAAAACCCTGGTTTATTCTTTTTCGGATTTGATTAGGGGTACCTTAGTTTTCAAAAATATTGAGGAATGGAAAAAAGCAACAAATCTCGCAATAGAAATATTAAACGATACAGATATGTTGATAAGTTATGATCCATTATTTTTTAGAGAAAACAAAGAGTATCTTATTCAAGTAAATTTTGATATAAAAGTTGAAGATGAATTTTTTGAATTACAATTTAAAACTCAACTATCAAAATTTTTTCTTGCCATAGATCATGGTATAAAATACAAAAGAAGTCCCAAAGATCAAGAAGAAGAAATATTAGAAAGCTTTAAGAAACAATATTTTGCTGCTGATTTTGACATACCAGAAGATGCTGGTACGGTTACAATTATAGAAGTTTAATATTGTTTTATCTAACATTTTATGTACCAATGATAGCAGAGTTTTTCTCTGCTATCATTTATTTTCTTATCTTATATATACAATGGAAGTAAAATTTGATCTAGGACACCTCATAGAGATGAAATAATAAAAATTTATTTTATAAAATATAAATTATGGAGATTGGAAACTGATCAAAAAAAAAAGATTGGCATCATTGATTATTAGATATATGTAGGTCATGAAATATCGAAAAGGTAAAATTATTTTTAAAAAACATAACTAAAGCTGATATAAATATACAAAATGAAGATTGATTAACTGCATTAATAGTAGCTAGTTCTAGTCCTAAATGATTTAAGGAAATAATAGAACTATTATTACAACATTGAGCGGATGTAAATATACAAACCAAGAATTCTTGAACAAGTGCGTTAGGACTAGCTAGTGTCAGATGACATAAAGAAATCGTAAAATTATTATTACAACATTGAGCTGATGTAAATATGAAAGATAATGATTGACAAACTATACTGATGATAGCTAGTGATTCCAATAATAATAAAGAAATAATAGAAATGTTACTAAATCATTGAGCTGATACTAATATACAAGATATAATCTGATCAACTATATTAATAGATGTTAGTTTTGAATGACATAAAGAAATCGTAGAATTATTATTACAACATTGAGCTGACGTAAATATACAAACTAAAAATTGATTAACGGCATTAATGTTAGCTAGTGATAAATGACATAAAGAAATCGTAGAATTATTATTACAACATTGAGCTGACGTAAATATACAAAATAAAATTTGAACAACTGCACTAATGTTGGCTAGTGATAAATGACACAAAGAAATCGTAGAATTATTATTACAACATTGAGCTGATATTGATGATGATTGAGTAACTGAATTAATGTTAGCTAGTATAGTGTGAGATAAAGAAATCGTAGAAATATTATTAAAATATTGAGCTGATGTAAATATACAAGATAAAAAATGAGAAACGGCATTAATGTTAGCTAGTTACGGATGACATAAAGAAATCGTAGAATTATTATTACAACATTGAGCTGATGTAAATATACAAGATAAAAAATGAAAAATTGCATTAACAATATCCAATGAAGAATGACATAAGGAAATAGTAGAACTATTACTAAACTATTGAGCCGTTACAAAAAATATCATAAAATTATAGAATCATGAGATATAGTAAAAACATTCATAAAATAAAACAAAAAGCAAAAATATTGATAATTATATATAATGATGATATTATTTTAAGACTCTCTATATTAGTATAGAACCCCTCGTAGAGATGAAATATGAAAAAAATAATTAAAAAAAGAAAAGGAAATACTATGGAAAAATTTAATCCACAATGGAAAGGTTGTCTTGAGATATTCAACAACAGCGGAACTCTTGATGCATTTCAAAATGCACAAGTCCATTATAAGAAACATGTAATAATTGGTAAAGAATGGGACGTTGGTTTTCCGTTTGAGGAATATATTCCTCGAGCAAAAAATCATCTCAATTCAACAGATGAAGAATCTTTTGTAGAGTTTTGCCAAATAGAAGATGGTGCAGTTGTAAAGTGTAATCTAGATACGATAGAAATAGGTATAGCACAAAAAGAATCCGGTAAAATAAAAACATTTTTCTGCTCGGATAATATGGATTATATCTATAGAAAACTTGATAATGGTTTATGGGGAGATCCTTCTTTGGATCAAAATGCTGTTAAAGTAAATTTAAATAAAGAGTTTGATGATGACGAAACAAAAAATTATTTATTCAATAAAATTTACGAACTATCATTAAGTTTATCAATGCGTGCTGAAAACATATTGATAGAGTATCTTCAGAATCCAAATTTAGATATAAATCTGATCACAAAGATATTATCTGATTTAGGGAAATGTAGATTTTTATGCAACGAATTATATTCAAGGATACTGACAGAAGAACAAGCCGTTAGTTTACACACACTAAGAAAAAAGTTTTTAAAGGCTGAAGTAATATTGGAAATTTTTGAACAAAGAATAAACAATATTTCTGAACTAATTCAACGCTCTATTAAACAACAGATACTGGATCAGAAAAACCTTTGGAACAATTCTTTTCAAGACATTTCATCTATCGATGATTTGGAAATCGCGTTAGATAAAAGAGACGATTTGTCGTATCTACTTATCGAACTAAAAATACTTAATATCAACGATAGATTTGTAAATATTGATACAGATAGTATAAAATTATTAGCATTCAAAAACGACATCTATCTAAAAAAATCATTATATATAATGGTTGACAAGTACAATTATAAAAACCTCACTATATTAGTATACCCAGAAGAATTCTTTTGGAGGAAAATATAGACACAAAAAGAGCTTCGTTTTTTACGGAGCTCTTTTGCTATAAAAAAAATCATAACCGCAGTTATGACATATTTTTTTCAATGGGGTGACTGATGAAAGATAGATAAAACTAAAATCAATAATAATATCTCCGCATTCAACCAAGTTTCAAGCATATTACTACAACATAAAGAGAGAATTTTAGATTTCTACTCCTTAGTAAACCATCAGGCTAAATTCTATCCCAAGATAGAATCCTTTTTTGGTAACCTAATTCTACCCCTAAACGTAAATAGAACTATCTACAAATAAGGAATAAATCGTTCAATACTTATTCTCCATCTATCTCACGAAATATTTCTAATAGTCTATATAGAGCTTCACCAAGCCCCATAGCATTAAACACTTCACGCAATGATTGTTTAGTTTCAAAATTTTGTAACAAAATCAACCTACTCATATTTTAATCTATTAACATATAAAACAATGCTTCTATCAGAAGACATCATCCAAAGGACTATTGATAAGATGGTCAGAAGCCAAGAGAAAAAGAAAGTGATTACAGGATACTTGGAAGAACATAAGCCTCACCTTTTAGGTTCTATACGAAAGAAAGGCAGGATAAGGGACTGCTGTAATGTGTTAATCTTTCGTGATTATCTCAATGGAGAGAAAAAACTATACAAGACGAACTTCTGTAAGTATGATAAGTTCTGCCTAGCTTGTGCGACAAGAAGATCTATAAAAATGATACAGAAGTTTGAAGCCTGAATTATCCAGTACTGATTGGATACAAAACAGTGGTATCACATAACATTAACAGTCAGACACAATAATGGTCAGACTTTAGATTTTCTTATGGATAAGCTATGGATAGCAAAAGAAAAATTAGCTCAAAGATTTAGAAACTCTAAAAGAACTGCCCATAAATCAAAAAGCTTTATGTATAATTTTGATGGAATAGTTAGTTCTGTAGAAGTAACATATAGTCAGAAAAGTGGACGACATCCCCATATACATATGCTTGTATGTACTGATAAAGAAATTCCCATAGAATATTCTCAAAAGCTAGGAACTTATTCCAATAGGGAGCTTCAAAAGGAATGGTATAAAATAACAAAAGACAGCTATTCAGTAGGTATAAGAAAGGTAGAAGTAAATAAGGATAATTATAGTCGTAAAGGTATAGGGGAAGTCTTCAAATATGCAGTCAAATTTTCAAAATTAGATATACCTCAACTTTCGGAAGTAATAGAAATTCAACAAATCAAAAAATACCGCTTTTTTGCTACTTACGGTATCTTTAGGGGGTGGAAGATAGAAAAACCTGATATTATCAATAATGATAGGTTTGTAGAAAAAACTTTTGAATACTACAAAGACGGATTTGAAGAAAAATAAGGATTGCTCTTAGAAAGAAAACTGTTTTCAAATATTGTCTTTATCCAAAATAATAACGTAAACCGTTTCGTGTTTAGGTTCTAGTCAGAGTATAATACTAGTGAGTCTGAAACTAAAGTCCTTTATATTTTCATCATCTCAAAATGACTGATAGACTTTCCAATCAGTTCATTGAGAATCCATTTTTGTAAGTATCATACGAATAGGTTTAGGATAGTCAGTAATTTTTATTTCTATTGCATCTCCTCATCTTCAGGAAGCATTTGTTTGTACCCTTTTACGTGTTGCTGTAACTTGCATTGTTTTCGTACGAATATTTAGATCGTCTAGTGAATCAACAGTTTTAAATTGGTAATTATCAAGTGTGTCGCTTATCTCATCGTAAGGCATCGGATAATTCGCTGCATTGATATGGGATCTTATAATATTTGAAGTTGATCCTAGTGATTCTAAATAATTAACTATCCTTATCATTGTATACATATCGGGTTCATAAGTTCAGCTTTTTATATTTTTTATTATTTCAGGAGTAACTCCAATATCATAAGCTAGTTCACTATCAGATTTATCATCCAATGATAAGAATACCTCAGAAAGAGACGGTTTGACGGTTTCAAAAGTTGGTCTGGGCATAAACAGTTGTTTTAAGGAATAAAACTAACCCAATCTTTTTTGAATTTCTTGCTTAATTATTTCTGGTATGGGTCTACATTTACAGTGAGCTATATGTTCTATATGCCATTTAATCTTCTGATCTAATGTTGCCTTAAGTGGCATCCTATTTGATATATGTCGTTCTTTATTGAATATGGGCTCTGGATTTTGTATTTTTCTTTCTCTCTTAGGAAAAGTTTCTCAGGGATGTTTCTCTTGCCAGTTCCAAGCAAAATCTAAAACAAAATAAACATAATTAAGCATACGTTGTATCTCTTCATCTGTTGTTTGGCTGAGTTCTGGGGGCAATAGTTCCCTAGCTCTCTCAATACTTATAGTCATAGAATTATTCTATGAAGTAAAAAATCAACCATATTTAAACTATTCTTTAATGGTCTTTCCATAAGCCATTTTAAGCAAATTTACGATTAGTTCTTTGTTTGTTGTTAAATCTTGCTTAGATACCCTGATCCTATATCTATTTCGTTTATTATCATATTCCATAAGGTCTAAACCAGCGTTTTCAATGAGTTTATCGGTTTCATTTGTTTGTTCCAACCTTATTTCCATTGTAGTATTTGATTTCTTAGGTCTGAATATCGCAAAATTGTCAGGTTGCCCATCTTTAGCTAGTCCAATATAAAATTTATTGTATTTTAGCTCATATCCACTTGTAAATCCATTTATCATTACGACAAGTTCATCTGCTAGAGAAACAGTCTTAGATGTCCCTCTTTTCTCCCGATAATTTCTATCTGTGACTTCTTTAATTTCATCTTCTTCAACCAATCCAAGACTTACTTCGTTGAGAACCGTAGTAAAGTTTAGCCAATAATCATTCCCGTTTTTGAAGGCCTCCATTTTCATGGCTATCAATGGGATGCTTCCATTAAAAATATTTATTACATTCAAAAATCTATTTGTAATATCTTCAGCGATAATAACAGCACAATGATCATATTGAGGATATCTTTTCTTCTCAATATCCCAATATTCAATGGTTCTGATAATATGACTTTCATCTACCTTACCAAGTTGTATTTCTACTTCATATCTTCTTTCAGAATCAGGATCTTGTAATAATAAGTCTAATCTGCCAGCCTTAGGATGGATTCTTTCTTTATCTTTCAATATCAAATCTCATAATCCCAAAATAGATGGATCGTTAGCAATAATCTCTTGTACTCGTTTCTCTGTTAGTATAGGGTGATTTATAAGACTTACTTTTTCTGGTCTTATAAGATTTACTTTTTCTGTCATCCTTATCGTATTAAAAGATAAATGTAATATTGGTATAAAGTTATATAATTATTCTACTAAATCATTCACTTAAGTTTCTCTGTAACTATTTTATCCAAATATTTAATAATGTGTTCCTGGAAATCTCAATTATCAAAATAATTATTATAAAGTTCTAGATTATCATCAACATTAGTAGTAAGTTTTTCATCTAATAATTTTTTAAATTCAAGCTTCCTATTAGATTTATCAGCAGTCTGTAATGAATTTCTCATTCTCTTATCGGCCACTATCTCATCAGATATATCTGAAATCATCTTTTTTACTTTATCCTCACTACTAAAGTTTGTTCAAAATCTTGTATTAAAATCACTAACGATATGATCAAGAATGTCTTTTTCCTCTCCGTTTGATCCCTTGATAGTTGTTGGTATTGGTTGTAATTCATCATTTTCAGCTAAGACTATTCTTGCATTAGAAGTCATCTTTTGGTTTTTGTATGATTCAAAATCCACTGATTCTAAAACATCCTGACTAATAACTGTTTCTCTAGATCATAAATCAACAATCTTTTTCTGAAGAACCTTTAGAAATTGAAATAATTCTTCAAATTTAACTACATCGTACGATATAATCTGGGAGATAAATGCATAAAACTTACAATATGACTTTGCTTTATCCTTGAAATCATCAATTTGTTCCGCTGTTAGTTTCTTTATGTTTTCAACTATCGTATCAAGAAGGCCATGCAATTTCTCTACAACTACGCCACTTAAAATATCCATAGCAAATTTATGCACTACATATTCATCATATACGCCAAATGCATCCAATGCATCTTTTAGATCATGAAGTTTATTTGAATCACTTCCGCTTGCAAGAATTGTGGTTTTATAATATGGTTCAAATGCTTTTTTAATATCATCTTCTTCATTATAAAAATCTAATACAAAAGTACTATCCTTGTCTTTATGAAAACGATTGAGACGAGATAATGTCTGTACGGCACTTACTCATCATAATTTTTTATCAACATACATGGTTTGAAGTAATGGCTGATCAAATCAGGTTTGAAATTTATTAGCACATATTAGTACATGATAACTTCAACTTTCAAACTCATCAGGTATCTTTTGTGAACTAAATCCATTTATCTTAGATTCATTCCAAGTGTGTCCATCAAGATTTATATCTCAAGAAAAAGCCACAATAATTCAAAGTGGTAAATTATTCTCTTTGATTATCTTTCTGAAAGCAAATCAATATTTTACTGCACTCTTTCTACTTCCACACACAACCATTGCCTTTGCCTTTCATCAAACCAACCCTTTTAGGTAGACTTGATTGTAAAAATGATCAATCATAATCTGTGCTTTGATTTCAATAGTTGCTGTATGTGTCTCTACAAACGCTTTGAGTTGTTTGTTTGCTTTTTTCTTATCATATTCTTTATCCTTATCTTTTACCACTGTCAATTCATAGTAGCTTTTATAAGTAGTATAGCTTGATAATACATCCATAATAAATCACTCTTCAATTGCCTGTTTCATAGTATAATTGTGATATGCCTGATATTTACCTTCTTCGTTTTTAATACCAAAAAGTTCTAATGTTTTGTTTTTTGGTGTAGCGGTGAAAGCAAAATAACTTGCATTAGATAACATCTTTCTAGCTTGTAATGTTTCTAAGATAATATCCTCATCCGTTTTTTCTTCTAGGCTTTCCTCATCATCAATACTCATAGTAGCATTCATCTTGGAAATAGTCTCTCCTCAGGTACTAGAATGGGCTTCATCAATAATAATGGCAAATCTTTGCCCTTTGAGTTTTCAGATAGTATCCACAATCATTGGAAACTTTTGAATCGTTGTAATAATAATTCTCTTTCCATTTTCTAGAGCTTGTTTGAGTTGCTTTGATCAATCTGTAATAGCTTCTACAACACCTCTCATATGTTCAAATCAACTAACAGTATCTCTGAGTTGTTTATCAAGCACTCTACGATCAGTAACAATAAGAATACTGTCAAAAACATTAGTTACCCCATCATCCATATAAAGACTTGTAAATTGATGGGCGAGCCAACCTATTGAATTACTTTTCCCGCTTCATGCACTATGCTGAATGAGATATCTTTTTCAGGTTCATTGTATTTTTGCATCATGAAGAAGTTTTTTAACCACATCAAATTGATGATAACGAGGGAAAATAAGCTTTTTATTGGTTTTACCTGCTTTTTCTTCTATTATTACTTGTGCAAAATCACTAATAATTTTAGATAAACTAGACTTGGTAAGTATCTCAGTCCGCATATATTTGGTACGAATATTATCATTGCTTGGAGGATTACCCGCTCATTCATCATATCATTTATTGAATGGAAGAAATTGTGTCTTAATATCCTCAAGATGAGTAGTCATATAAACAATCTCTGTATCTACAGCAAAGTGAACTAAACATCTCTCAAATCTAAACAATGGCTCACGACTACTTCTATCAGTTTTATATTGATGAATAGCATCTCTGAATGTCTGACCCGTAAGAAGATTCTTCAGTTCTAGAGTAATAATAGGTAATCCATTTATGAGGATAACCATATCTACTGATTTATTATTTTGTATGCTAAAATATAATTGGCGGGTTACAGTAAAAATATTGGATTGCCGTTGTGCAATAAGTTCAGGATTCAATGTAGAGTTTGGCTCAAAGTACATAAGCATAATATGAGCATCTCTATCTTTTACTCCTTTTCTCATTACATGGATAATACCCTTCTCAGTAATTTCTTTTTGAAGTCTTTGAAGAAATTGTGTTTGATACCTATCGCTGTAGTTTATCTTGAGTTTTTCTACTTCTTTAGGCTGCGTCTTGGTTATAAACGCCCAAAGTAGAACAGTATCTATGCATTGTGTGCGATCATAATGATCAGTATGTTCTCCACTATATAACTTATGTACAAAACCATTATCTTTCACAAGTGAATGAGTAAAGAGTTCTTCAAATCAAGATTCACGAGTATTGGTAGACATGAGATTTGATAAATATAAATAAAATAATCTAACTAATATGGATGTTATAGTTATACAGCAACGAGTTTGCCTGTTACGGCATGATAAATTAGACTAGTACGATATTCTTCTATATAATTTATTTGTTGTTCAATTATTGCAATTGTTTCATCTATTTTACTTGTGTATTGTTCTAAATATTTAACAATAGTATTTTGAGTTTCAAACGATGGAACTACGACAAATCAATTATCAATATAGAATTGATTAAAGATCTTAGCTCAATAAATATTCTCATTTGCATTGTTGATAAAATAAGAACCTAAGGCATAATACCAAAAATCTAGATTAAGTCACTCCTTTTCTAATATAGCAAAAATGGCTTCATTTGTATAAGTGTCCTGACTTACAAAAGCTAATTGTCATACAGAGAGCTTAAAGCTGTATAACAAACTTCATTTAGGAACGATTTTCATATTTTTTTCTTTTACAGCAAGATCTGTAATTTTATTTTTTGACTCTCAGGTATATTTTCAATTAAGATCTGATATGGTGATCCAATTATTGTCTCATCAATAATAGCCATTCTTCCCGTTATCAGGAGTTGCTCAGGTAATATATCTGAAAACAAATTTTAATTTACTGACTTTCCACTCCGAAGGAATTTTACCTATCCAATTTATTCCACTATCTTTCATGTTTACTCACTCTTCAATCCCTTTGGTAACTGCCTTATGGATGATCGCCTTTTTTTGCTCTTGAAGACAGGAGATAAGTTGTTGTTTCTTGGCGATGAAGGTAGAAATCTGATCTGTTTTTCCATCTAGATAATTAGCGATGGTTGTTTGAGTTGAAATAGAAATATTTGGTATATAAAAATTATCTAAAAGTTCTCAATCAGCATGAGGAATAGTTGTTCAATTAGCAAAATCACGAAATAGCTTTTGATTTGATTTTAGGTAATAATAAAAAAACTTTTTGTTATATTTACTGTTAATTCTTAATAAAACCATAGTTGAACTTAGAAATCAATAATGTCATTGTTCTATGAAACCAGCTCTAGCTCAATCCCATAAAATTATTGTATCTTCTTTTTCAACAATAGGAATATCTTCTTTAATGGAAACATAATTATCATAAGTATATTTTTCAAATGAAGATGCAGTTATATATGGCAAAGTACTTACTTCTTTTTCAGAAAAAGTTTTATTGGGATTCTTTCATTTAATTTTATTAAGTTGATATTTTAATCTTATCAAATCCCGATTCTCAGGGATCTTCCCAATCCAAAGAATCCCAGTATCTTTGTATGTTATATTATGCTGTACCATAGAGGGATTGTAAGATAAGTAAAATAATAGGTTCACTTTGCTCAAAGTAGTAATTATATGATTGTTCTCAGATAACATCTATTTTTTCTGTAAATATTTCTTCTGATATTTTTCTAATTGTGAGTTTAGCTAGTCCTTGATCTTGAGTTTGATTTGGTATGTCTTGTATCCTTGTATCTGATAATAATAATTCTATAAGCACAGATTCAAATTTTGGATTATGTGGCATAACTTCTGGTATTGTTTGTAATTCTGCAGCTACAATTTCTAAACTATTCATTTCTTTTGCTCTATCCAACTTATAGAAGAGATAGCTTACAATATTGAGTCAGTAAAGAGCTTCTATATCATCTAAGTCATCAGAACTATGAGCTAATGTATTTCTTATTGTTGATGCAAATCCAGAAAATAGATTACAATAACCTTCTTGCTTTGCTGGATTATCTTTTACCGAGAGATTTACAAATGGGAACAAACAATCCGCGTCTTCTATTATATCTACATCTTCATCTTCTTTATTTTCTGAATCATACTTTCTAGTAGGTTTATTTTTATATCAAAATAGTTTTTGCATGAGTGGTTTGCCTGAGAGCTCATCTCCAGTGAGATCAAACAATATTTGTTTACATAGTTCTTCAAGTCTTATACTGGCCTTCCTCAATGCATCTGTAAAGTATCCTGATTCATATAACGATCTGGATATAGCATTTACTTCTGGATGAAAATCTGGAAAAGGAAGTGATTGTGGCATATTATTTTACTATAATTTGTTGTAAAACTCCATCTGTCTCTTGCTCTAACTTTAGAATATCCTTTGCTATATCTTCTAGACTACGAGGTGGAATATATTCATAGAAATATTTATTGAAATTGATCTCATATCCCACTTTTTTTTCTTTATCGCTAATCCATGCATCTGGAGCAAAAGATAATACTTCTCTTTCAAAATATTCTTTTATATCTTGTTTAAGTGGAATATTTTCTTTATCTCTCAAATCTGTGTCTGCTTCTGGTTTTCATTTTTTCATAATAATATTACCTTTTTCATCACGCTTTGGTCTTTCAACTATAACTTGGGTATAACCAAAATCTTCATTATCATAGATCTTAGAGTATTCACTATTTTCAAACGTATCAAAAATCTTATATATTTTATCTATATGTTCTGGTTTCATCTCAACTCTCTTATTTCATTCACTCTTTGTTTTTTTTGTATAAAATTTATCGCTTGTTGCATTGATAAGTTGGATTTGTCCTTGTTTTTGTGCTGGTTTTCTATTGGTCATTACCCATATATATGTTCCAATTCATGTATTATAAAACAACTCTTTGGGAAGAGCTATAATTGCTTCAAGATAATCATTTTCTATGATATGTTTTCTGATATTACTCTCTCCACCTCATGCATCTCATGTAAATAAGGCAGACCCATTATGTACAGAAGTTATACGCGTCCCCAATGGAGTTTCATGTTTCATCTTAGAAAGCATATGAAGAATAAACAAAAGCTGACCATCATTTATACGAGGAGTTCATACTGCGAATCTTGGATCAAGAATTTCCTTCTTTTTGCCTGTAGCAAGTTTATCTTCATCCATTTTCCATGATTTACCATATGGAGGATTAGTAAGAATAAAATCAAACTTTTCATTTGGAAATCAATCATTAGAAAGCGTAGACCCAAAAGCTACATGATTATCTTTATCTCATTTAAGTAACATATCAGCCTTACAAATTGCATACGTTTCAGGATTTATCTCTTGTCAAAAAGTAAATATGCTACCATTTGAATGTATCTTGCTTTCATCTCATTTAATAAAATCTTTGGATTCTGAAAGCATTCAACCACTACCTACACAGGGATCATAGATTGATAATGATTTATCTTTAATTTTATTTCACACAGGCAAGAAAAGAATATTAGTCATTAGTTGTATCACCTCGCGAGGAGTAAAGTGTTCACCCGCCTCTTCATTATTTTCTGCATTAAATCTTTTAATTAACTCTTCAAATACAGATCCCATATCATGATTAGAAAGCAATTTGAGTTTATCTAATGCATCACTAAATTTTTGAATCAAGGCAAAAAGAATATCTGCTTCTTCTAAGGTCTGTAATTGATTATCAAATTTAAACTTTTGAAGAATGTCTTGGATATTCTGACTATATCAATTGAGATATTGTTTGAAATTAGCTTTTAGATTTGATGGATCTTTAAGTAAGCTTATGAGCGTATGCGGTGATGTATTGTAAAATTCATATCAAGTAGCCTTTTGGAGTATTGGTTCAATATTGGTTATTTTGTCCTTAAACTTCTCATATTCAGCAAGTACTTTTTCTTTAGTATCTATAAGTTCACTATCAATACGGGCAAGAACGGTCATAGGAAGTATAACATCTCTATATTTAGTTCTTACATAAATATCTCTAAGAATATCGTCAGCAACTTGCCAAATAAAGTTTACGATGGTTGAATTGTTTTGAGTAGTCATAAAAATATCGGACTAATATAAAAAATATTCTTTTTAGTAGAATACATATATAAAATCTAATTTCTATCTATTTTACGGGGAAAGATCTATTGGACATAATACGGTTTGTGTTTAATAGGTGAAAATATGAAAAAAATATATTACCTATGATCATCAAATTTTACTTAATATTTCCTTTGATACTCTATCATTATCTTCATTGTCTAATCACGCTAAATCAAATATATTATTCATATATCAAAAATGATATAATGAGAATTTTTCCAAAGCCTCGTGATCACCAAACTTTCATATCGCTCATGTTTCTTTATAATCTAGAGAACACATAGTAAGTAATAATATACTATCTGGATGAAAAAAATAAAAAAAATATGGAATCTTTTCAATTAGTTTTTTTACTCGTACTCTTACTTCCTCTATATCATATAGAGCTTTTGGATTTGAATTAAAATCATTAAAAGATAATTTAAACACTCACTGACTTTCTTTCAAAACATTTTTCTTATTTTTTTCTAATATATCTTCTAATATTCATGAAATATTTAATATTTGATTGTCACCATATTCTTCCATTTCTTCTATTATTATTTCAAAGTAATTTCAATCATAACCAGAATGTCGTCTCATATGTAATCAGACATCTGGATTCTGTATATAGTCTAATAATTCTATAGACGCTGATCTTTTGTCTTCGTTTCCCATAACAAAAAAGTGGAAGGTTATAAAGCAAACCTGACCACCGTAACATGTACTCTTTATTTGAAATAAAGGGGCAATTTACGATACCTTCAGGGTTGCTTAGACCACCACATCGTGTCCCATAAGAGAGCGTATGCGTGAAAATACCGCAAACCGCCCTTTTGTTCTTATGAGGGATAATATAATATAGTGATCTAAGCATCGCCAATATATTTTTTAGTTTCAGAAAAACAACCAAAAGTAGCTTTATTTTCCGATTATTTTGATTATCTTATGAATGGTTTATTTTGTAATGAAAGACGATGGAAACAAACTTCTTAGATCAAAAATCCGATTGAATAAAACGTACTTATCTGAAATTCATGGAATTTGAGCAAGAATATCATAAGCAATTTTCTCAGGATAGAGTTATTCTAAAATCAGAAAATCCACATTCAATAAACCGATTCAATTTATTATGAATCCCGTATACGGAGGATGGAGATAATATTATTGTTTGAGCTTTATATGTTATAAAAAGTTTTTTTATTATAGAACTATATAAATTTTACAAAGATCAAAAAATACTAAAGAGATATTCTACAATGTTTGATGAAAAGTATATAAACAATAAAAAATGATGACTCTATAGCTATCTATTAGAATTTTATATTTGATATGTTATTCTATGAATGGAAGTTAACATATACGTTTTGCCAGATAGTATACATATACTTAATGATTGAGAACTGGATTGGATGAATAATACCTTTGGTCATATAGAAACACATATTGTCATAAACTTCAATGAGTTAATAGAAAAGGTTTTCAATAAAAAATTTAAATCCAAGTATAAAAGAATGGTTGTTACAGATGGAGAAATGCAGATCTTATGTGAAATTGAAGAAAAAAATCCAAACTATAAGAAAAAACAAATGACAATAAACTTTAATCCTGATGAAACTTTGAAGGATTTAGAGTTAAATATTCATGCTCCTATCAGTATGTATCACGAGATAGATAAGGATTTAGATTTTTGAGATATAGCTAAGGTTAAACATTGATGAATTGTTAGTCATATAAAAGCCAGTAAGAAAATTAGGTTGAAAAAGGACGAATAATTGATATATGATGGTCGCCTCCCACCATAGAGGATTTCTACAAGGTCCCGTCTTACTACCTTCTACCATAAAGGATAAGGCGTAATTATGTAAATAATGACCATAGAAAGAGCAAGAGAAATCTTGTGACTTAGGGCTGAAAACTTATCAGATGATGAAATTCAAAAATTCATTGATCTATTATGAACAGTCTGTTCTATTATGATTGAGAATACAGTTTCAAACAAGTAGAAGAAAGAAAGGACCACGACTAGTTTGTGGTCTTTTTCTTTGAACGGAATAAACTATTGATTTAAAACCATAAATATATATGTTACAGCTAGTTATAAACTAGTATAGTATATCATTTATATGGTTTTATATATAAATATGAGCAAAAAAAAGGACGATTCATTCTACCGAGACAGTAAAACAATGGCTTATAAAAAGAAACTAACAAAACTAGAGCTTTGAAAAAAACTTCAATGATTCATTTATGCTAGGGTTTCTGATCCCAAACAAGTTACTGAATGAAATGGCACAGAGAATCAAATAATATCTTGCGAACATTTCTCAAAAGAACAAGATATTGAGATACAAGAGATATTTAAGGATGAGGGGAAAAGCTGAAGGTTAGCTAGTAGAACATGATTTGACCTAATGATGAAAAAACTTAAAGAAGCGAACAAACATGTTATAAACATAGACTATGTAGTAATTTCAGAATATTCAAGATTTTCAAGAAATGTTAAGTTATGAGTTAGCGAACAAATGGAAGAAGAGATTAAATCAACATGATGTAATATATTTTTTGTCAGGAACAAATTATCAACTGGAGATAAATGATCTCAAATGCAATTAGATCAAGAAAAAATCAAAGCCAAATATGAAAGCGTAGAGAACTCAGAAAGAACCATAGACCGCATGACATGAAGAATGAGATTAGGATATTATGTTCTACCAGCACCTGTATGATATGAATATGAAAAGGTAATGACTGGGCATAAAAAAAGTCAAAGTTATATTCAAAAAAAAGAATGAACGGCTGAGATTATAAAAGAATGATTAGAATGATATGCAAATTGAATATATCAAACAAAAACGCAATTATTAAAATTCTTCAACAACAAACTATTAAAATCTAATGCACATAATTCTAATGTCTGAAAGCTAAGAGACACATTTATTTCAAGAATATTAGATATAAATAAATTGTATTTTTATGCTGGATATATCATATATCCCAAATGGTGAATATTAGATCCAATAAAAGCAAAACACGACGCTATCATATCATACGATATACTATACAAAATCAAACAAAAAATAGATAGCAAATGAAAAAAGAAATATGGTTTTAGAGAGGACGCATCTGAGTTATATCCTTTAAGATGAGTATTATTCTGCCCTACCTGTAATAATTCTTTGACTGCCGAAGGAGTAAAGTGAAACTGATGAATTTATCACTACTATCTCTGCAATAGAAAAGAATGTAACTATAAATTTAATGCTCCTATAAACCAAGTTCATGAATGATTCTTAGCATTATTAGAAGGCATAAAACCTAGCAAAGAGATAGAGGTAGCATTAGAGGAGATCTTCAAGGAAAAGTTAGACCATTCCAAAGACAACAAGGAGATCTGAAAAAAGTCTATAAAACAAGAAATAAAAAGAGTAGAAAGAGAAATGGAAGCTAAATTTGATACTATATGAAAACTAAATAATACCGCAATGATCCAAAGATTGGAAGAGGAATGGTGAATGTTAAATCAAAATAAAATTGATCTAGAGGAAAAACTGACACATGGATTTTTATCAGAAATTGAGATAAAGGATTTATATGAAAGGATCAAAACTATTATAACAAATCCAATAGCGATACGAGAAATGTGAAATAAAGAACTAAAAATGATGCTAATTGCGGTTTTATTTGGGGGTAAAATTTACTATTCAAAAAAACTTGGATTTCAAACCAATGAAAACCAAGCTCTTGTAAAGGCATCTCCTATATATTTGTATAAACTTTTTAACGTATGGGGTGGCTGACGGGGATCGAACCCGCGACACGCAGAGTCACAGTCTGCTACTCTACCAACTGAGCTACAGCCACCATATTACTTTCCTTTTACATTAAATAGTCTACTACTATATAGCCAAAGCTGCCTTACAGATAACCGCTTTAGCTGACCTAAGATACAGTCACCATTTCCTTTATTACAAACAATTGCAAATTTATACGAATGTTTATTCCGAGAAATAGGCAAAACATTACCCGATTTTTTTCAATCACAAAAACAACGAGCACAACTATAATGATTTCCTTCTTTTTTTCAAGTAATATAAAATTTTTTGAAAATAATAATTTTTTTGAAAATATTTTTTGTTTCAAAAATAATATTCCAAACTTAAAAATAAAATCTAAATAATACCAATTATAAAGTATTAAAACGAGCTTATTGTATTTTTTACATTTTCTCTTGACAAACAACATCACATTCTTAATATACATCTAGTCGGCGAAGAATTATAAATACAACAAATAATTCTCTGGCGACATATCTATACCGATGACTCTAGATCCTGAAAAACACAATGTAAATACTCTATCCCCCTAAAGTGGTCGGTTATACTTATGTTTTATCTCTTAATCATTATATTATGAATTTGAGAAACGACTGAATTATTAGAGTAGATGATTGTGTATCAGTAAGCATTGGTGACTATTGATGATGATCTACTACCTATGAAGGTATCGTTATCGATACAAACAATGGTATCACTGTATTATTTACTGATGGTGATGTATGTAAGTATGGCAGTTCAGAAAATCTAAGACTTTTAAACGGACGTAGAAGCTTGGATATTGGAGAAAAAATTATCAAAGTCCTCCAAAAGATGACAGATCAAAAATCTGAGATCGACAAACAAAGAGAAGTCATCAAAACATACCTCCTAAAGTTATAGTACAAATTACAATTCACATTATTTTTTTTCCGCATTACTTATTGTATAAATTACATTTATTATATAACCCTTATTAAAAATGAAATTCCCCCAAGCACTAGATCAGTACAAAAAAAATGAAATTTTAGCTCATGTAGAATTAGATGATGTAATTATCAAAGTTACTCAAGAACTATGAGAGATGCTCGAAGCCAAAATGGACAATAATTTACAAGAACTAGCAAAAGAGACTGGAGATACTGTAGTAAATATATTATCAGCTAGCAAATGAGTAGATATAATTCCAGATATTGAAAATATATCAGACAGCGAAAATGTTTCTAGCAAACAATTATTTATACAGATGAAAAATCGGACTCAAGCAATTCAAGCATTGAGAAAGAGATATTCTAGAGATAAAGTTTCAAAAGAAGAATTAAAAAATATCACAGAGGTTTTTCTTTCTCATGTACTTAGTTATGGATGAGTTAAAAAAAATCTCGAAGAAATACTAAAAACCAATACAGATAAATTTGCAAATCGTATATCTGATTACAAACCAAATATAGACCTAAAATCATATATCACAGAATACCAAGACTTTCCAAAAGCGCCAGTTTCATTTAAAGATATTTCTCCACTACTAACATCTCCAGAAGCTATGAAATATATCAGCTTTGAATTCGCAGAAAAATGTGCATGAGCGGATGTTATAGTATGATTGGATGCAAGATGATTTTTATTTTGACCATTGGTAGCTGAGATATTAAACATACCATTTGTGATGATTAGAAAAAAAGGTAAGTTGCCATGAGAAACTATCAATCAAGAATATAAAAAAGAATACTGATCAGATATCATGGAAATGCAAAAATGATCTATATTACCAGGTCAAAAAGTTGCTTTGATAGACGATCTATTGGCAACATGATGAACTATGGATACTGCTTGAAAATTAGTGGAAAATCTATGATGAATAGTACACAAAATATTATCAGTAGTGCAAATCAATGATGAGTTTTGTAGTCAAATGAGAACAAAATATAATTTACAAAGATACGATGTACAAAGTATAGTTCATTATGAAAAATAATTAAAAAAAGGACCAGCGATAAGCTGCTGGCCCTTCCAATCAAGGAATGAAAAAAAAGAATTGATGAGCTACCTCCTTCGCTAAGCGAAGAATCAAAGCTTCGGTGGTGAGATGACTGAAAGATATTTATCTATCAGACTATCAGTTTCGATTGGTGAGCTGTTACGCACCCTTTAAATGAATGGCTGCTTCCAAGCCAACATCCCAATTTCATAAACCAGACACCTTTTTATAAACCTTAGCTATTGATCTGGGATTAACCCTTTAAGCATGGACTAGTCCAGTAACAACAAATGGCAAATTTCGATAACATGACTAGGTAAACTATTATGGTTCGACGAATCAAAACTACTATTAAGGCTAGTCAAAACTGCCCATAGATAGAACTGCCGAAGAACATAGATTACTAAATTGCTATTCGCTACATCAATTCACTAAACATAAATTTATATAATTATATTATAAAATCAATATAAAGATACACACAAAATATTTTTAGGAAAAAATAAAGATACTATTTTTTTAATTGAACTTTGGCACTGAAAAAATATAGTGACAGTATGATTAATTGAAACACTAGTTACAAAGACTAATATACAATTACATTGAGACTTTATCCTATACCCAAAATACTATGGCATACAATTCCAATAACCTGTGACGATCCAATACAAGATTAACGGTGCTTGAATATTGTCAAAAAAAGTATTATTTCAATTACTATACAAACTTCCTAAAAGACATTGATGAAAAATTACGATTAGATTGATTACTACTCAAAAATCTCAAAAGTATAGAGATGCGAATATGAGAAAAGACACATCACTTGTTGTCAGATTATCTCAAACTCATGAAAAGAAAATTAGACTCAACTGAAAATATAGATAAACTCAAAGAAGAGATCTCTCAGGTGATGACAAGTGATTTCAACATATCCAAAAACAGAGATTATGAAGCATGATATGATAGAAATCAAAAATTTTGACTTACAGAACATTATTATAAATTGGATGTAGATAGTAGATTGCCAGAATCTATAGAGAAAGTAATAAACAATTTAGATACATTTATTACAAGCGAACGACACGAAAAAGTTGCTAGATTTTTTGAGATATCACAAAGTGTTTATATAGAAAGCCCCAAAAGACCAGACTATGATAATATGAGAATAGTGATAGATAGTATTCCAGAACTTATGGATGTTTCCATATTAGCATCGCCAGATTTTGGTGCGATATTATGAGATGATAGATTTACTATCATAGATTGGAAATCTTGAAAAGAAAATATGAATGACGACTCAATACCAGATCAGATAAAAATCTATGCACTCAAAATGATATTAAAAAAATGAAAACTGAATATAAACAATATGGATATAAAATGATATGAAGTATACTTACCAAGCTTAAAAGAAATTTGAGGACAAATAACACAAAAAGATATAGACGATATAATACAAAGAATTATAAATGATGTTAATTTCCAAAAACAATTTATTGTAGATGGAGACGTAACTAGAAATGTACCAATATCAGAAAAAAACTTCCATAGAACTACTAGTGCAAAAAAATGCGAATCATGTACATTTAGAAAAGTCTGTGAAGATCTAAAAAATTTCGAATAAATATTGATTTAAATTAAAAATAATTTAAATTTATACTTTGCTTCTAATGAAAAATATATTAATATTTTTACTTGTATGCACAATATTTCTTTCTTGATGTATTATTAAACGCGATAAAATTCCATTTCATGTACCAGATTACAAAGTAGAAAAAGGAATATATAAGCCATCAAAACTTTACAATAATTGTAGCTTTTTGTTTGGTTGTCCAAAAAAAAATATAAAAATTAAATGATATATAACAGAAATAGAATGAGAATGATGAAACAGTTTGACTATTTCTGATAACAAAGAATCAATTACATTCTGACTAGGTATAAATGATGAAGCAGAATCGTTTTTAAAGAAATATTGATTAAATAGAGGTTTAGTATATTTAGCAACAGTAAATGTTGTTGCGAATAAATCTTGTCCATGGGGAGGTGAATGTCATATATACTTAGGCATTATACCACCCAAAGATATAATAATTAATAAAAAAATCTGATGTTCTGTTTATGATGAAATTGCTGATAACTACAAACTAGACGAAACTACTAATATTTGTTATATTACAAAATCTGAGGTACAAAGTTTAATAATTAAAAATTATTGCAATCAAGAAAATTGCATAACATCAATAATTAGAAACAAAATACCTAGTACAAATAATTTATATGAATGGACTGTTGAGATAAATAAAGATGGAGAATATTATACATGTATAGTAAATGAAAAAAAATATTCATGCAAAAAAAAATAAATCATGCACATTAGAAAAGTCTGTGAATATTTAAAAAAAATCGAATAGAAACCAATACAAAAAAATAATCATACCTAAAACAAAAAATTATGGAAACAAAAAAAATCTCAACTTTTTTGTCAAATTTTTTGGCAAAAATAATTGTATTCTTGCTGATAGTAAGCATCACGACTATAACTTCTTGCAAAACAGAATCATCACAAATCTATGTAAACAAAAATTCAGTCATAACAAATTATTATGATGCTAACCTACTTATGTCTTTTTATGGAAAAAATATAATTTTACTTCCAGCAAAAGACACTATAAGTAAAAGTGCGATAAATGATTCTATCTTTACAATAGCATCACAAATCTTAGAAACACAATCTGTTGATGATATATTAACAGCCGAATGGATATCTATAGATGATAGTCTTGGAAATCCAATCACTTATTCTATAAGTCATATGCATGACTCATCGCCAAGTGGCAAAGAAAAAGGTAATGCTGTTGAGATTCTCATTCGCGAAGTTCCAGGTGGTTTCATATTAGCAGGAGCACACAAGATTACATGCGACATTGGAAACGGATTATAACAAAAATAATTAAAAAAAAACAATTTAAAAATTTATGAAAACACTAGGTGAAATTCTATTAACATTTTTAATCTTTGTTGGCTTATGTCTTGGAGGCTCCATAGTAATTGCAATATTATTTGCAATATGGATATTATCAGTATTGACTCATATCTTGAGTTTTAGAAGACCCCCAACAATCAAACAACTTTACAACTTATAGTTCTAAAACTAGAAAAGATTTCGTGGTTTTCCCGAGATCTTTTTTTTATTTTTCAATAAACAGAAAATCTAGTCAACGATTTGGCGAAGTCCTAAGAGAAGTCTTAGTGTTCTTTTTTAGTTTTTACAAAACTATAAATGGCAATGAAAAAAAGTAATCCTGCAAAGCAAATAATTAATACAACATTTTCGACATATAATTTTTTTAATGACAAAAAAAGACCCACCTAGGCGAGTCTCTTAAATTATATAATCAGATTTAAAATTATTTCTTCTTTGTATTTGATGTTTTAGTCGATTTAATTTCTGCTTTCAAATCATTTATCTTCAATTTTGAATTATCTATTTTTAAATTAATTATACCAGTTTGTGATCCATAAACAGGATTTGCACATCTTATATTTCCACCATCCAATCAATTACATACTGGCATAGGCATAGGTTGTGGTTGAGAATAAAAATTTGCATAATCATTTTGTCAATCTATAGTTGTATAAGCATATCAACCAAGACTACTTTTCCGAGCAATAGTTTCTCCTATATTTCCACTAACTTTTATAGTACAAGAACCGACTCATTCACAAGACCATCTTCCATCACTAGAATAACAGCTTTGAGAAACATTATTGTATCCATCATCAAACATACATTTAACATATTCTTCAGTTCATACATCTGTATCATCTCGATCTACATCTATATAATCATCACATTCTAAATTATTATCTAGATAATTACGAAGTAAGTTTTCAAATATATGTTTTACAGTATTTTCTTTATTTATATCAGGGTTCCTAAATTTAATTTTGGTCTTTTGTAAAATTTTGTTTATATAACCATCTATATTTTCACAAGAAACCTGACTAAGTAAATTTGGATACTTTATAAGAAATTTACTAAAAATTTTATTTGCAATCAAATTATAATCAGTTCCTACAATGGCTTTTTCAGAAACAGTAGGAATAGAAGGCGAAACACTAGTACTAGATCCTGCAGATACTAAACCAAATCATGCAATAGTAAATAAAAGTGCATAAACGATAACCAAAGTTTTTTTCATTTTGATAAATAGATAATAAAAATTGAGATACTATCCAAGACGAATAAAAAAATAAAAAATTTTAATTCATTACATAAAACAAAAAATGTAGTCAACGATTTGGCGAAGTCCTAAGCAAAGTCTTAGGGTTCTTTACAAATTATTTTAGCTCCTGGTCGTACATAAAAAGCAAATATAATAGTAGTAGCGAGTTTTGTAAAGAACTAGCTTTTTTGCTGACTTTTTTTGCATTGAAAAAAAGTCAGTCGTAGTGTTTGGGGCGCGAAAAGCCCCATAAAAAATATTAGTATAAAAAGAAAAAAAACACGCCTGAGCGTGTCTTTACTTTGCGATTGAAAATTCGTAATACCACAATTATTATTCTGTCGTATTATTTACTACATCTACTTTGTCATCAGCATAAGGACATGCTCATTTTTCAGTTCATAATTCACATGATTTACCATTTTCTTCTTGTCATTGCATCATATATCATCTTCATTCAAATCATCTATGTACAAATGCCATTCTTCCCAAGGCACACAATGCACCTAAGACAATAAAACACACTATAATAAACAATAAAATGTTTGTTAATTTTTGACTCTTTCGATCCATTAGTTTGCTTAAAATATAAAATAGTACAATAAATATATAATTTAGAAAGACAAAGTCCAATAAAAATTTTTTTGTAACTTGATTTTTAATAAGCATATGTTTATATTATCAAAAGGATAATAATTTATCTCAAACAAATCTTTATGGATTTAAAAAAACTTTTCAGAAGACATTCAATTAAAACGCTAGTTTATTACAAATCATTTCCAGCCCTCAGAAAATTCAAGCAACTAAAATATATCTATCAGGTCTAGCCGCCTGATTTTTTTTATATTATTTTTTTAACACATGAACAAAAAGCTACTTACAGTAATTACAGCATGAACGATTTCATTTTTTTCTAGCAACTGAGTATTTTGACAAGAAATAGCCGAAACATTAAAATTTAATAAAAATATACAAGGAACAGAAATAATTAAAGATAGAATAATAGATAATTTACAAGACAATAAAATAAATAAACAAGAATACGAAAAAAAAAGAAATTTTATAATAAATCAAAAAAAAAGTAACAGAGAGTTTAAAAAACTTATAAGAGAATATATAGAAAGTATAGAACAATGAATAATACAAAATCCTGAATTACGAAAACACGAAATGGAAATGTTATATTTTGACTGTGAATTTGCAGATATAAAGATACCTCATAAATTAGAAACCTTACTGAAACTAAGCTGATCATATCTAGTTAACTAGACTTGACTTTTGTCATAAAATAATTATAAAAATAATACAAACAAAAACAATCTAACCATGCTAACAAAATCCGATAAAGATCTGATTGAGAAATATCTTGATCATATCTCTGGGCATTCAAATTGTCCTCCTCTAACCAACAAAGAATCTGCCACTTTCAATTCAAGAATGCAAGATTCTGACTTCAAAGATTATTTAGAATTTAGTGACCGGGTAAACAAAGCCATTACAAATGAAGATGCAATTAAATTTACTAAAACATTAAAAAATGCATCAGAAAGATACCACAAAAAAAGTAATCCTATCAAAAAAAAATTTCTTAAACTTTTTAAGTGGTTTTGATCTAAAACAGTCCTAATTCTAAATCCAAAAAAAATTAAAAACAAAATTATGCAAAAAATCATTAAACAAAATTTTGAAGGTCTTTCCTTAGAAGATGCTGGAAAACAAGCAGAATACACCTGGCAAAAAGACGAAATAGCTTTTTATTTTTGCTACATCTACTGCGATGTATTCAAAGTGAGATTTACTGGAAAACATTGGTTGATTCAAAATGGAAGATTTAGCAATCCAGAAAAGATATATCAATACGAATATCTTGATGGATCAGATCCTTCTAATTACCATTTACAAACTCCAAATCCTGAAGAAAAAATATCACATGGTAAAGAAGATGTCTTCTTCACAACCAAAGAAGAGTGTATTTCAAAAGGTTTAGGGTACATTAAGTATATTAAAAAAGATGCACTCAAAAAATTCAAAACAGACTTAGCAAAATTAACCACCTACAGCGATCAACAATTATGAAAACATTTTTTATTGTAATAGGGATCATCTGTCTTCTAAACGGAAGCACAGGATGGGGAATTTCCCTGATCATAATCGGCTTTTTGATCAACAAAAAGAAATAGAACAAATCCGCTAAAATTCACAAAGAGGTTCACAGATTTTCTGTGTTCCTTTTTTTTATATATTTAATCTCAATCTTTATTTTTCCAGAAAATGTATCCCTATATTGTTTCTTTGCTTGAGGTATAAAATCAAAAAAAAATCAATTAGTTTTTATTTAGAAAAAAAAAGCAAAAAAACCGCAATATGAATGGAAATTTAATTAAAAAAAAAGCGGTCAGAAACCAACCGCTCTTTAAAAATCTTAAACCTATACACATTCCAATCGTTTTGCTTTTATTTCTCCGAAATAATAAATACCGCTAAATAAAATATATCCTATAACATACATAATAAGATCCATTACATCAAGCTTCATTATCATATCAAAATAAAATCCATTCAGAAGGACAAATAATGCAATTATATATCCTATGTTTTTATAAATAATTACATACATAGGATACACAATCATAAGGCCCAAAAAACAAAGAAAAACAAAGAGAAAAACATCCGAAACATGGTAATCAACAAACCTAGTAAAATCGTTCAATCCATGAATATGAACAAATTTTCTGGTATACATTCTCAATCCCATGAACAAAAGAGACATGTAGCTATAAAATAGCCTTCTAAATTTATCAGATTTCATCATAAATCATATATTTGAGCATAAGCTTTTATATGTATTCTATATTAAATGTCAAGTATAAAAAAACCATTAAATAATATTTAATAATAATTGACTTTATTCTATAAATAATTATAAATACTAAAACAAAAATAAATATCATGAAAACTTTTTTTATTGTAATGGGGATCATCTGTCTTCAAAATGGAAACACAGGATGGGGAATTTCCTTAATCATCATTGGAGTTTTGATCAACAAAAATAAATAATATGAAAAAGAACAAAAAAGAAGAAGCTATGACAGATTCTCGTCTGTGGTGGGAAGACCTAACAGAAGATGACCAAATCTGGACAATGATGAAGCATGGGTTCGAAAAATTCAATCCCAAGAACATCACAGCAGAACAAATTTTAGAAATTTGGGCATTAGAAAACCCATAAATATCAAAAAGAATTTACACACAAATGGGGCTACAGATTTTCTATCTGCCTTTTTTTATTTTTTTACTCCCTCTTAATCTCCCTCTCCTTCGACTACGCGAAGGACTTTATAAAATATAGGGAGAAACTAAAAAATGTCGCACTACCAAGGCAACATCAACAAACAATTACCAAGCCATACAATTATACAACAATAATTAATAAACTTGATAGTTCTTAGTGCGACTAGAGTTTTTTCCATACTTTTTGGGGCAATGCCAAAAAGCATGTCCTGGGGTTTGGGGCGGGAAAAGCCCCAAGTAATATATAAATCCTCCGTCTCACTTCATTCGCCACCTCCTTTCTCAAGGAGGACAAAAAAATTATTTCCTAATCTTTCCATGAGGTGTCCCCTCTACAAAACCAGCACTGGTCTGTACTCATACAATTGCTTTTTCACTAAACTCTGCTAAATTACTCGCACCTAGATAAGTCATAGACGATCTAAGTCCTGCCATACATTCATCTACTATATCTCATACAGATTCCATTCATGGTCTAATATATATTCTAGAACTAGATATTCATTCACGAAACATTTGCTTCTGTGCTTGTTGAAATTTACTTAAATTCTGACTTCTATTTGATACAGCTTTTTTGGATGCCATACCATAATTTTCTTTATACATTTTTCATTCTTCATCATATTTTACATCGCCTACAGATTCAAAAGTACCTGCCCATCGAGTACCTCGCATTACATGACTCGCTCATGCTGCAAGTGCAAGTATAAAATCTCTTGCTGTTTTTATACCTCCATCAGCTCGTATAAATCATCCATGTTTTTTTGCTTCCTGTGCACATTTATATACAGCCGTAAATTGTGGCCTACCTACTCATGTTTTCATTCTTGTGGTGCACATAGCTCATGGCCCTATTCAAACTTTTACTCCATCAGCTCATGCCAAAATTAGATCACGAGTTGCATCTTCGGTGATTACATTTCATGCAATTACAGTTATTTTATTTCCATACATAGATCTGATTTTTTTTATATTTTCTATCATAGATTTTTGGTAACCATGTGCAGTATCCAATACAAAAATTCTCACTCATAAATCAAATAAAACCTGAACTTTTTCATCAAACGAATTTATACCTACTGCAACAGCTACATTTAATTTTTCATTTTCATCCAAACTAGGCTTATAAAGACTATTTCTTAGTGTATTCTTTTTGGTTAATATTCATTTTAGTGTTCATAAATCATCAATTATAGGCAACGATGATATTCATTTTTCGTCCATAATATCAAATGCAGCTTCGTCGGATATTCAGATTTTTCAAGTAATTAATTTTGGTCTAGAAATATTTCCAAGCAATGTAAATTGGTCTAAATTTTCAAGATCCTGAGGCTTAAAAATACTAATCGCTTTTCATCCATCATCAACCAATATCACAGAGTTGTGTGCCCTTTTGTGGATGATTCACAAAGCATCTCTAATAGTGTTATGAGCTTTTACAGTTATTGGAGTATCGTATTGTATATTAGCATTTTTGATATGTTTGATTATCATAGTCAAAGTTTCAATATCCATATCTTGTGGCAATACAGACAATCATCAATAACGTGCCATAGTTTCAGCCATCCTTTTCCCACTTACAGCATTCATATTTGCAGTTATGATAGGTATATTGGTTCATATATTTACAGTTGGTTTTACATCAGCATCTAGTCTAGATTTTCCATCAAAATAATTTTGGAAAAGAAATACATCTTCATATGCAAGTTCTTCATTTTCATAGATAGGATTATTAAACTTCATAGTATATCTTAATTACTAAAACACCTCACCACTGTCATTCCGGCGTCAAGTTTTGCAGCCGGAATCTATAACCTGCACTTCTTTAATTTTCTTCCAATATTTTACAACTCATTTTTAAAAAATATTTAAGCTTGACATTTTACATCATAAAAATAATTTTAAAGCAATAACTCGTCATTCTGAGCACAACGAAGAATCCAGGTTATAAATAAATAATTTTCCTGGATGCCTGCCTGTCGGCAGACAGGTTTCGTTGAATTTATCCCGCAAAGCGGGACTCAATATGACAGAATTTATCATTATAATTTCAAACCATGACTCTTCCTGAAATCAAAAACTTTATGCCAAAAACTATAGCAAAAGATATTATAAAAAATAAATCAATTCGCCCAGATTGGGATCAGTATTTTATGTTATCAGCAGTTATCGCAGCTACTCGTGCAAGTTGTATCAAATTCAATTCCTGAGCTGTAATAGCAAAAAATAAAAGAATCATCGCATCATGATACAATTGAAACCCTCCTTGAGTACCTAGCTGTCACGAACAATGATTTTGTAACAAAGATGCAGCTTGAGTAGATCGATCAAGCAAATGATCATGACACTGTCTAGCTACACATGCAGAAGCAAATGCAATAGTGCAAAACCACGAACAAAATCTACAATGAGCAACTATGTATTGTTTACATTTCCCATGTAACGAATGTGCAAAATTAATCGCATCGTCATGAATCAAAGAAGTAGTTTTTCTAAAAATGTATCGTGAATCAGTACCAAAAGCAGAATTGATTTTCAATCATGCATGAATTAATTTTAGACAGATGGATATGCATTATGACCAAATGCTAGAAAAGATAGAACAAGTGATGAAATCTACCAAAGAATAATTTATTTTTACATCAAATAAATGATTTATACAGTAAATAAAAAAACAATACTGATTCTTTCTCTAGTGATATTTTTCTTTTTATTATGATGTACTTCAAAAAATATTTGATCAACTCAAGTCGGAATAGATCCAAAATTAATCTGCGAAACAAATAGTGATTGTACTTATCAAGAAACAGCATGTTATAATTGTGGATGTCCCACAGCTATAAACAAAAGTCATAAAGTGGATATTTCATGTCCAAAAGCTACAAATACAAATCAATGCAATCTAATGTGTCCATATAAAAAATTAGAATGTTTAAATAAAATTTGTATATCAAAATAATAATTTATTTTCTTTAAAATAAATATGAATACTTTAAGTAAAAGATTTCTTTTAATCTGATTTATTTTATGTGCTATAGTATTAGCATGATGTTCTAAAGAAGAATTTTTTCAAAAGACAGAAGATATTGGACAACAATTATTATCATGAAAACAGTCTCTACAAAAACAAGTAGATTGTATAAGTTACAAAAAGAATCTCCAAAAAACTATAGACGAACAAGCACAAATAATTTTAGAAACCTGAACAACTTATTCACAAAAAATCAATGATATCTTTTTTAGTTTATCTCAAAATGTTTGTTTTGCTATCATCAAAGAAACCAAAATTTACAGCTGATGAAAAGAAGAATACTATAAATTAGTCAATCTTGCAACTAACAAAGCAATAAAATATGATCTAAAAAACAAAATAAATAACGGTTTAAATTTATTTCAACAAAAATTAAAAGAACTTAAGTGACAATAAAAACAAAGACTAGTCTTTTCGAGAAATTCGCCTAGACGAATGACTAAACAATCTTAAAAATTTATATTTCAACAAATCAAATGAGTGAACTTAATATCCATAGAAAATTTGAAAGAATGTTTCCAGGTATTGCTGCAAATGAGAAAAGATTCGAAAATACATTATTAGCAGAATGAAGAACAAAAGCAGAATCAGAAAGAAGAATAATTGAAAATCAAATGCATCAAATCACTGAAGAAACTTGAGAATTGATATGAACTATAATTACTGATTTAGAAACCTGAAAAGAAACATTTATAAAAGCAGAAAAGGAGTAATTTATTTTCAAATAATAAGTAATGGCATCTATAAAAACATTTCAAGATAATAATAATAAAAAGATAGAAATTACAATAAGAAATATTTTTACAAAAAATAAAACAATCACACTCACAAGGTCAAATAATAATAAGATCATAATCTTAGAAAACAACAAAAAAGTTTTTGAATCTGATACAAAAGATATAAAAACAGAATCTAATACGTCATTTATATCAAAACATTTAAGCCCATTTTCCTCATTTGTTTGGTCTCATAAAGAATATAAATTAATAATATCTTGATGAAATCAAAAATATGAAATTCCTGTGTCCAAATTTCGATGATTTTTAAAAAATTTATCATTACGAGAGTATATAAGGTGAACTTTAAATTTTAGACAAACAAATTATATTATAAATTTTTTAGAGATTCCAAATCCTTTTACAAAAACAGAAATATATTCCAGAACAATACGAACATATTTCATAAGACTTTCTCTAATATTTATAATAATTATTATTCCTCTAATTGTATTTTTTGATATTCAAAAGTCATCGGGTCTTTCTCTACAAGAATTTATATCAACATTATTAGGAATATAACTCATATCAATATTTATGCATGCAAATACAGCTGAAAATATCACATCAACTAAACAAACCAAGAAAAATTTGATCTCACAATAACGATAGTTATTTGAATAAATCAAACTAAACTTTTGAACCAAAAAAAGTCGCACTACCAAGGCAACATAAATAAAAAATTACCAACCCATACAATTATACAACAATAATCAATAATTTTAATAGTGCTTAGTGCGACTTGATTTTTTTGTCCAGTGTTTTTGTATCAAGACAAAAAGACTGGTCCTGGTGTTTGGGGCGGGAAAAGCCCCATAAAAAACGTTTAAATATTTAAGATTGCTTCTCTGCCTAGGCGGATCGCAATGACTTTTAGATTCTGGCTGCAATTAAACAAAAATGCCGGAATGACTATAGTAACTTTTCAAACACTTCAACACTATCTAGCTTCTCCCAATTAAATTCGTTTCTTCCAAAATGCCCATAAGAAGCTGTAGTTTGAAATACCGGTCTTCTAAGATCCAAACGATCGATAATAGCCTGTGGACACAAGTTAAAATTATTTTTTATTGCATCTACTATTTTTTCTAGTCAAATCTTCTCTGTTCAGAAACAGTCTACATAAATACTTACAGGTTGTACCACTCATATCGCATATCATATTTGAATTTCACACTTATCACATACTCCACTTGCTACAATATTTTTTGCCAAATATCTTGCGATGTATGCACCACTTCTGTCTACCTTTGTCGGGTCCTTTCATGAAAATGCTCCACCACCATGTCTTCAGATACCTCAGTAAGTATCTACTATTATCTTCCTTCATGTTAGTCATGTATCTCATGCTGGTCATCATACATGAAAATTACCAGTAGGATTTATAAAATATTTTGTCTGATCGTCCACCATATTTCAGACTATTGGATTGATTACATATTGTTTAATATCTGCTCTCAATTGTTCTTGAGTAACTTTATCACTATGTTGAGAAGATACAACTATAGCATCTATCCTTACAAATTTATTTTCATCGTATTCTACTGTCACCTGAGTTTTCCCATCTGGCCAGATATAATTCAGTGTTCAATCTTTTCTCACTTTAGATAATTGTCTAGCTAATTTATGTGCTAGATCTATAGTTATAGGTAAATAACTTTCTGTTTCATTTGTTGCATATCCATACATTATTCATTGATCACCTGCTCATCAAGTATCTACTCACATAGCAATATCAGGAGACTGTGTATGTAGCAATACTTGTACATCACAAGTCTTTCCATCAAAAAATTTCTCTTCACTATCGTATCAGATTTTCACTATAGTATCTCTAGCTACTTTTTCAAAATCGACATTTGCATGAGTTGTAATTTCTCATGCTATAACTATAGTTCAAGTAGTAGCTAAACATTCACATGCAACTCTAGATTTTGTATCTTGAGATAGACATGCATCCAAAATTCAATCTGAAATCTGATCACATAATTTATCAGGATGTCCTTCTGTCACAGATTCACTAGTAATAAAATGTTTCATAATAATATATTTAAAAATTAAAATAACTAAGTTAGTTATTGGTTATCAGAAATTGGCGATTAATAACAAATTACCAATATACAAATTACCAAATTTTAAAAAAACTTTCCTCGTCTGGAAAGCCTATGCAAATAATAAATTATATTTGGATATCTTTCCCTTACGGGTAGGAATTAGCACTTGCCCCGACCTGTCGAGACATGTCTCGATTTATCGAAGGAGTTGCTGGAGTGCTTAACGAGCCTAATCTCTATCACTCTCTCTGGATATGTATATTAACACTGACAACATATTTATTTCTAGACAAGATTCAAGTTATTTTTTAAAATAATTATAACATATTTATCACAATTTACATTTATTTTTTATAAAACATAGATATAAAGCCAGAAAGCAAACAACCATTTTTGTGAAAAATTTACTTGATTTTGTTTATAATATATTTATAAACTCTGAACGACGCATTTTTTTGTAAACAAAACTTCTATGCGGATATGATGTAATTGGTGTAGCATAGCAGACTTCAGCTCTGTTCGTACGGGTTCGAGTCCCGTTATCCGCTTATTAACAGTAAATAATCAAGATGCTAAAACAAATTATTATATGATTACTAGTAGCTTTTTGATGAGCTTGTTTGATTTATTTTTCAGCTCAGTTAGTTGATATTATTGGTAGGGTGCAACGAGCAGAAAAAAATCTATGATGAACAAGAAGTGCTTTGATATTATTTTGATTCGCAGTTATGATAATTTGATTCTCTATATTGTTTGGTATGATTTCATTATCATGATGAGCGACAGACATAAAATGATTCCAAACACAAGTTCAATAATTCTGAATATTACATTCTAAATTATGAACCAATTATATGGGGAGATGGCAGAGCGGTCAATTGCATCAGACTGTAAATCTGACGCCTCACGGCTACAAAGGTTCAAATCCTTTTCTCCCCAATCTAAAATTATACATTCTGAATTCTACATTTTGAATTCAAATGGGCCCTTAGCTCATTTGGCTAGAGCGCCTGCTTTGCACGCAGGAGGCGAGGGGTTCGACTCCCCTAGGGTCCACCATTAAAAAATATAAGCTCCCATAGTTCAATGGATAGAACAGCAGCCTTCTAAGCTGTGGATGTAGGTTCGATCCCTACTGGGGGTAAATTAATAAACATATCAACATAGTTCAATGGCAGAACAACATATAGTAATATATGTAGTGCGGGTTCGATTCCTGCTGTAGATAAATCATATTCCTTAGGGAAATAATTCTGAATATTAAATTCTAAATTATTAAAAAAATCCTGCTCTCGTAGTCTAGCTGGTCTAGGACGTCACCCTCTCACGGTGAAGATCGCGGGTTCGAATCCCGCCGGGAGTGATTGAAAAACTTCATCTTATGTCTTTAATCTTATATCTAATATATGGCTTGAACCCCTTTTATAAAAAAACCTTATGAAAAAAGTTTTAGTAGCGACTCAAACAGAGCTAGAATGGTATTCATAAACGACAATATAAAGGCACCAAATATGATGATAATAGATGATGAAAAAAACAATTTATGAACATTACCTAGAAGAAGAGCACTTGAAATAGCAGAAGAAAAATGATTAGATCTTGTACAGATAACTTATGACCCAGTAAAAATGTTATCTACAGTTAGACTTACTGACTACTGAAGATATATGTATCAAAAATGAAAAGATGAAAAAGAACAGAAAAAAAAGCAGAAGCCTAGAGAGATGAAAGAATTAAAATTGAATTATTGAATATGAGAAAACGATCTATTACTCAAAATCAAAAAGGCTGAAGAATTTTTAAAGGACGGTAACAATGTGAAAATATTCATCAAATTGAAGTGAAGAGAAAATATATATGCACAAAAGGCGATAGAAAAATTAATGAAGACAAAGGAAACATTATCGCAATTTGGAAAATCACAATACGAAACACCAAAAAAAGAAATGAATTGATATAGTGTTATTTTATTTAGTAAATAAGGCCTATGGCATACAAACTTAAGACACATAGTTGAGCAGCAAAAAGATTTAAGATAACAAAGAAAAGAAAGGTATTGGCTTGTAAAACATGCAATAATCACCTTTTGACAAACAAATGAAAAACAAACAAGAAGAGTCCTTATGGAAAAGTATTAGAAAAAATTCGCAGCAAAAAAATCATGAATTTAATCCCTTATAAATAAAAGATGGTAAGAGTAACAAATTGATTACAAAGACACAGAAGACATAGAAAGTTTATAAAACTTGCTAAGTGATTTAGATTAGGAAGAAAAAATGTATATAAACAAGTTAGACTAGCTCTAGTAAAACAAGGTCAACATGCTTATACAGCAAGAAAAGAAAAAAAGAGAGATTTTAGAAAGTTATGGATCGAAAGACTTTCTGCTGTTCTCAGAGAAAAATGAAATAAATACAGTCAATTTATAAATTCAATGAACCAAAAAAATATTATAATAGACAGGAAGGTGCTATCAAACATAGCTATAGCTTTCCCAAGAGTGTTTGATAAAATATATGATGAAGTTATAAAATAATCAAATAGCTTTTACGCTTTTACATATCAATGTTTTAGCGTCAAAAGCCCGGGTGGCGGAATTGGTAGACGCACAGGACTTAAAATCCTGCGACAGAAATGTCGTACCGGTTCGATTCCGGTCCCGGGCACTTAGACTTGTATTTCAAAGCAAAAAAAATACACTTACAAACTCGTTTTTATTACTGTTACAATATCTTGCAATGTGATTTACTATCCGAAGAACTGGTGATTTAAATACAAATGAAAGACTTGTTGCTTTCTACAAAAAAGAGCTTCGAGCTTCTCATATTTTAGACAAAGCCAAAAAACAAAGACATTATGGAACAAAACGATACAAAAAATTCGTTGACTTTGATTTTCCAAGTTCAAGAAGATACAAGAGAATAAAAGCAATTGTCTCAAGTGCATATAGAAAGACAAAGAAAAAGTACAATACTCTTGCTCAACTATGAAAAATAGTTTAACCAAGATAATTATAAATTTTAAATTATAAATTTTGAATTAAAAATGTATGCAGTCATAAGTCTTAAATGACACCAATATATAGTAAATGAATGACTAGAGTTGACCGTTGATAAAGTTGATTGAAACCCTTGAGAAAAAATAGAGATCGAGGAAGTTATTGCTATTTTTGATCAAGAATGAAAAGATGTAAAAGTTGGTAATCCTACTATCAAAAAGGCAAAAGTAGTAGCTGAAATAATAGAAACAAAGAAATGAAAAAAAATCAGAGTTGTAAAATTTAGAAGAAAAAACAGATATGAAAGAAATATCTGATTTAGACCTCTACAGACTATTTTAAAAATTAACACAATCCAAATTAATGGTTAAAGACCAATCTACGACATTACAATTAGATTGAGAAATAGTTGAAGTTTTACCTGCATGAAAATTTAGAGTAAAGCTCAAAGACACAGATTTGATAATAGTTTGCTACAAAGCTGGTAAAATGAAACAGTCACATATCTCTGTTATAGAATGAGATTGGGTAAAGATAGATGTAAATCAATATGATATGACACAATGACGTATAGTTTACAGATACAACGAATATAAAAAATAGGTTTATTCAACTAATCAAAAAATAATGAAAGTTAAATCCTCACTAAAAAAAAGATGTATGTACTGCCAGATAATAAAAAGAAAAGGCATATTATACGTTACATGTAAGAAAAATCCTAGACACAAAGCTAGGCAATGATAATTTTTATATTAATATCTATTAAGAAATATGTTCAGATTAATGTGACATGTTCTCCCAGAAAACAAATCAATATGGATAGGTCTAACTACTATTTATGGTATTGGTTTAAAAAGATCTAGAAAAGTTCTAGATAATCTCCAAATAAGTTACATGAAAAAGGTAAAAGAGATTTCTGAAGAAGAACAAAAAAAGATTCTCGATGAATTAAAAAGTTATGTGTTAGAAAATGATCTCAAAAGAGAAATAGCTTTTGCTATAAAGAGATTAAAGGAAATCAAATGTTACAGATGAATGAGACATAATTTATGATTACCTGTAAGATGACAATTAACAAGAAAAAATGCTAAAACAGCAAAAAAATTGTTATGAAGATCCAAGGTAAGACCAGTATTGAAAAAATAATTTTATCTAGTTTTTCCAAATAAATAATGGCAACTAAAACAAAGTGAAAGAAGAAAGATACCAAAATTACTACAGGAGTTCTTCACGTAAACACAAGTACCAACAATACATTGATTACTCTCACTGACGAACAGTGAAACAAAGTTTCTTGATCATGAACATGACCTATGTGATACAAGAATTCAAAAAAGAGTACTCCTTATGCTGCAGAAATGTTGACAAAAAAAATACTTAAAGATGCACAATGACAATGATTAAAAGAAATTTGAGTTGTTTTTAGATGAGTAGGTATGGCTAGAGACTGAGTATTCAAAGGTATTAATGAAATATGACTTATAGATATAAAATATATAAAAGAAACTACACCTATACAATTTGGTGGTTGTTTATGAAAAAGACCAAAAAGAAATTAATATAAAATTTATTAAATTGTTTTTAATTTATTCTGTATCACATTATGAGATATACATGACCCAAATTCAAATTATGTAGAAGAGAACAAACAAACATATATTGAAGTGAAAAATACAATATCAAAAAAAGAAGAACTTTGCCATGACAACATGGAAGCAACATGCAAAGACATTCTGAATATGGAAAATTATTGAGAAATAAACAGCTTCTCAAGAGACTTTACTGATTATCAGAAAAACAATTTTCAAATATAGTTATTAAAACAGCAGCTAAGTTTGCAAAAAATAATCCAATTAGCCACGATGAGGCATTATTTCAATTCTTAGAGAGCAGAGTAGATTCAATGGTTTACAGATCATGAATCGCAAAGACTATCACACAAGCAAGACAAATGGTTACACACTGACATTTCTTATTAAATGGTAAGAAACACAATATACCATCAAGTTTCTTGAAACAATGAGATATCTTAACTCTAAAAGAGAAATTAAATAATTCTTCACTATATACACAACAAGTTTGATCAAAAGAATGAAATATAAAAGTTCCATCATGGATAAAAGTTGATAAGAATAAACATCAAATAGAAATATTAAATAATCCAAAACTATGAGAAATATCAGTTCCGGCCGATATTATAAAGGTTATTGAATACTACGCTAGAGATTAATAACAAAAATAATATTTATTTCTTTTTCAACCGCTCAATGTTAGATATACAAAACTTCATATGAGTTCCCAAAATCATTACAACTAATGTAGATGATCAGACAACGAAATTTGAATTAGCTTATTTACCAAGATGATTTGGACATACACTTTGAAATGCGCTTAGAAGAATTATATTGGCTTACAATATTGGTTGAGCACTCACATGATTAAAAATTAAATGAGTAGCACACGAATACCATGTTATAGACTGAGTAAGAGAAAGTGTAATTGATATGATGTTAAACTTCAAAAAACTTCGCTTCCAAATAGACGAAAAATCTGAAAATATACAATGGGTATCTCAGAGATTCAAATGAATATGACAATGCCATGCAAATAATATGAAATTACCAGCGGGGATACAATTATTAAACGAAGATGAATATTTGTTTGAGATTACAGATCCTTCAGTAGAATTAAACATAGATATAAGGGTAGAAAAATGATATAGATACTACAGTATAGATTATCTTAGAACTCGCGAAAAGAAAGAAGAATGAACAGATGTAAACTTGTTGCTTATAGATAATGAGTTTAAATTGATAGACTATATAAAATACGATGTAGAAGAAATCATAGAAGATTTCACAGGAAAGACAAAAGATAAATTATTGATAGAGATCAAATCAGGATTCAAAAAAGTTTCTCCAAAAGAAATAGTAATGTTTGCTGGAGAAGTATTGGCTTCTTATGCTAAGTTATTTATATTCGACGATGTATATATAGATAGATCAGTATTGGTAGAATATGAAGATCTCAAGATTGAAAAAGAGAAACTTCCAGAAGAAACAAATATCAAAACTATGCCAATCGATGCATTACCCCTAAGTGAAAGGACAAGAAATGCACTTATAAAAAACAACATATTGTATGTAGAAGATTTGGAAAAGAAAAAGAAATGAGAATTGTTGCTTATGAAATGAGTTTGAAGAAAAGCAATAGACGAAATAAATAGTTCACTATCAAATATAGGTAAAGCACTATTAGGATAATATTTACACTGAACAACCATGAAAAACACACAAATTATAAATTACACGCAAATATAAAAAGTTTTATTTTGAGCGTATTTGCTCGTACGGCACACGGTAGTGGGCAGTATAAATAAATGTCTTAACAATTATGAAACACAGAAAGAACAAATTATTAGAATTGAGTACTTGAATAGTTCAAAAAAATGTTTTTATAAAAACATTGCTTTCCAACTTAATAAAAAGCTGAAAAGTAACGACTACTTCCAAAAGGGCAAAAGTACTAAAATCTCATGCAGATTATTTTTTTTCTAGATTGATAAAGATCACAAATCAATACGAAGAAAAAGATACAAAAAGAGAATGTATTAGATTTATAAAAGAAAACATTGATTGAGAAGAGACTGGTAAACTAGTTCTAAATACTCGATTACCAAAATACAAAGAAAACTGAAATCAATCAAGTTTTGTTGCTGATTACAAAATGTGATACAGAGCTTGAGATTGAGCTCCAAAAATCATGCTAAAATTATTATAATTTACTCAATAAAATAAAGATGGAAAAATTTACAAAGACAGATTTAAACAAAACACTACGAGTTAAGCAGGAAATACAGCAAAAATATAGGAAACGACATAGAGTAGATGCTAGTGGCAAAACTCTTTGAAGATTGGCTGTAGATATAGCAAACAAGTTGAGTTGAAAAGGCAAAGTATCTTATTCAGACTTTTGGGATTGATGAGATTTTGTATTAGTTGAAAATGTAGAAAAAGTAACTGTAACATGAAAAAAATTAGATGAGAAGATGTATTATTCATACAGCGGATACAAATGAAATCTAAAAAAAATCACTCTAAAAAATTTGTTAATAAAAAATCCTGCTAAGGCATTATGGTTTGCTGTTAGATGAATGATAGCAAAAAATAAACTTAGAGATCCAAGGATGAAGAGATTAAAATTAGTAGTTTGAACAACAACAAAATATGACAATTTTAAACCGTTAAACTTATATAAATAATGCCAGCTAAAGAATACAATTACGCTCTATGAAGAAGGAAAGAAACTACAGCAGTAGTTAAACTTTTTCCAAAATGAACTGGTAATTTCATAGTTAGAAAGCCAGGATGAAAAGATATGTCTCTAAAAGATTATTTTGGAGGTAATCATTATCTTTACGAAAATGCAACCAAAGCATTCGAAATTCTATGAAAAGATATGCTAAACAAATTTGATGCTGAAATCAAAATCGCATGAGGTGGTATATCTGGTCAAGCTGATGCAATTAGATTGTGATTTTCTAGAGCATTGATAGATTGGAATTCAGAATTTAGATTAACTTTGAAACCATACGGATTACTCAAAAGAGATCCTAGAATCAAAGAAAGAAAAAAACCAGGTTTGAAAAAAGCGAGAAAAGGACCAACTCGGTCAAAGAGATAACAAAACCTTGTGATTACAAGAATTTATTATACTTACATACAAAAGACTCCTTTCAAAAGGAGTTTTTTCTTAATTTTAATTTGAAATAAAAACAATATTAAATACTATTGGTTTTAAATATTTTAGTCTTTAAATTTCTCAATTATGTTCTCCAAAGATTTAGTACTACTATGAATTCAATGATGTGGAAAGGGCACACAAGCTAAATTATTACTAGAAAAACTAAATGACTATTTATATTTTGAAATGTGAGAAACACTTAGATCTCTACACTCAAATAGCAATTTAATCTGAAATTATATGAAAGATTGTATGAATAGATGAGAAATGGTTGATAACTTTATTACAAATGATCTTATAGATATATGCATAAAGATAGCTCAAAAAAACAATAGATACCTTATGATAGATTGATATCCTAGAGTATGAGAACAGACAGATTATTTTTTGCCAAGGATGGAAGTATTACAAAGAGAATTTGTGATAATTCATTATCATTTACCAAAAGAAAAAGCTATAGAAAGATTACTCAAAAGAGCCGAAATAGAAGGTCGCAAGGATGATAATCTCAAATCTATAGAAACAAGAATATCAATATTTACAAATGAAACACTAGTACAGATCAAAAGATTTGAACAAATGTGAAAAGTAATCACAATAAATGCAGACAATACTATTGAATGAATTTTTCAAGAAACATGTGATAAATTATGAATATAAAAGCTTTATAAAAGATTGTTTTAAATGCGACAAAAGATAAGGTGATTGTTTAAAACACTGGACACGACTACCTTTATTGTCTTATTTTTTATAATATTTGTAATATTTAAGGTATCGAATAGTGATACATCACAAACAAATATATCACAAACCCTCTCTTCTAAAACATTAGAAAAAGAAATAAAAATATTACCAGAATTATCTTACAACAAATTAGAATCTCAAAAAAATCAGATTCATATAATGTTTTTTGGAGACTTAATTTATGACAGATCAGTTTATATCAAATTACCTTGAGAAGAGCAACTATCATGACATTTTTGATATCGATACAATCAAATAGTGCCATTTCATGGCATAGAAACTACATTTAGCGAACTATCAAAAAATTTTGATTTTGTAATTTTCAATATGGAATGACCTATTTGAAAATACTACGAAACAGGAGCCAATTGAAAATTAAAAAAAATAAGAAAGTGCTCAGCTCCATACAAAAGTATCTCATTTTGCTCATATGCAGACATCCTACCATTTATGAGAGAATTATGATTCAATGCTGTTAATCTTGCAAACAATCATGTTATGGACTGATGAATACCATGACATCTAGAGACTATCAGACAACTAAAAGACAACCAGATTAAATATTTTGGCTATATTTACTGATGAAAAAAATTTGAGGAAAATTACATCCTTACCGGACAAAAAGATGATATAAAATATGCTTGGCACGGATATGATTATAGTGTCTATAGTTTTCTCGAAGATAAATATTGTAAAGATCTCAAAGAATATAAAAAAAACTGATACACAAATTTTGTTTCAGTTCATCGATGACCAGAATACAATCCCCTTCACAGCCAGACTCAAGAAAATATAGCAAAGTTTCTTATAAAATGCTGAGCAGATTTAATAGTATGACATCATCCACATGTCGTTCAAGATTCACAAAATTACAGTTGAGTAGCTGTAATATATAGTTTATGAAATTTTTTATTCGACCAATATTTTAGCGAACCCACTAAAGTTTGATGATACACACTTATAGATCGAAAAGATAACAAAAAAACATCTATTATAACTTGAACAATAGATGCATATGCAAACTAAGTCATTCCGGCAATATTAACGAAGTTTGAAGCTGGAATCTAATTTGTAGTTTCTTTTATTATTTCCTTCCATAATCTGCCGGTATTTCTCACCACATTTCAGTTTCTCGTTTTACAATAGATATATTCAATTCATGTGTTTTTAACCATACTTTAGCCTCCTCTATTTTTTGAAGAAGTTTTTTGGTCTCGGGAGAATATTTCAATGTAGTTTTAATTTTTTTTGTCTTTGCCCAAGCAATTGCAGTCTGTGAATCAGAATATATACAATCATATTTATTTAGATTTGGTAGTTTAAGTGCCTCTACTATTGCAAGAAATTCTCCTAAATTATTTGTTCATTCATCAAACTTTTCAGATTCCCAAACCATTTTGTTTTGACTAATATCAAAAATCCTGTATTCCATCAAACCTGGATTACCTATACAAGAAGCATCTACACATAAACTATTTTTTTTATATTCAAGAGCCATCAAAACAAACATATTTAAAGCACAACACAAATATACAAAGTCCATAGAAAAAGTATTTGCTTGTACTATACCGTAGGTATAGTATATATTCTAGTCCTTTCATGTTATATTTCCTCAAATTTTAATTTAAATAAATCATCAGACTCAAAAAGTACTTTATATTCTTTGATATCTGATTGGGGATTGAATTTTTTATTTATAAACCATATTCAATCTGATTTAAATGCCTTGGAGTCTTTGATTTCAAAATTAAATTGTCAATCTTTTTTTAATCTATATTGAATCATCAAAGGTTCTAAGTTTCAAAACACAATTTCTTGGTTAATCAAGCTTATATTTCAATTTATAAATTCCAATTTATTTTCAGCATTGATATTTGTTTTAAGGCTTCAATTATCAATTGGTTCTTTTCATTTGTTTATAAAATGAAATTTTATTTTTTCCAATTTTGAAACAATATCCAATCTTTTTTTTATAATTTCCAATACTCTATCCACAACATTATAAAGTTCCAGGTCCTTCTCTAGTACTATACGAGATCAGACTAGACTTTGCTTAGCCTTATAATATTCATACATTCACAATACATTATCTATAAGCATTTCCAAAGATCATCTTCATTGTAGATTGATATCTTCTTTTTGCATCAATACAAGAAAAATATTTTTGATATCTTCTTGTGTAATTTCAAGTTCATTTAAATTTTTTATATCAAATATTTCCACATCGATAAGATAATTGGTATTTATATTTTCAGATATTTCCAATAATTTCCATTGGTTTTTATCATTTATAATTACAGGTATTTCCAAAATTTTTGTTCAATCTATTTGATTTAGATATCTCATTTTTTTATTATCATTATCATAACTACAAATTATTTCTTCATTTATATGTTTTACAGCTTCTCAAGTAATTTCTATAGGAAAAACGACATCTTTTTTAGACTCTAATTTTATATCTTTTTTATTAATATCGTTTTTTTTAACTTTCATTTTATGCAAACAAAAAAACATAAACTCATTACAATATAAATGATAATGATATTTCAAATTTTTACAAATTTTTGAGTATATTTTATGGATTTAATTTATTTTTTAGTATTATTACTAGCATCTTTTGAATTGCTATAATACTGTTTAAATACTTTTTCTATTATAGGTTTTACATATTTCTCATAAATAGCTTTTACAAATTCTTGTCTGCTTTTTTCCAAAGCCAATAAATCAGCTGATTCATAATTACTTACAACATCACTTTTTCTATTGTTAAGTGCTTCAGATTTTCGCTTTGACAAGGCTTTATTGTAAAATCATTCAAAGGTTGATTTCAAATTTTCTATTTCATTTTTAGAATATGGTAATTTTGTTTTTTCAAAATAATCTACATTCATTACTACTGGAAATGGCAAAAGATTCCATCCAGATCACATCTCTCATTTACCATTTTTATGTCACATCAAATTTTCTCCAGCTTCTTGATAAGAGTGAAATGCCTTATAAAATGCTGCAAAATCCTTTGTGGCTGTAGAATCTATCATTTCCAAAACAAGAGCTTCCATTTCTGTTTTAGATAAAATTGTTCAATTTACATCTTCTGATTTTACATTTTTATTTTTAAATAAGCTATTTTTTCACTTAGAATTAGCATCAGGATGTTTAGAGTTTTGTTTTTCTACTTCTACTTGTATCTGTCTTTCCAATCCTCATCCAAATAATAATTGTGCCATATCTTCTCAGATATCATCCTGTGATTTTACAGCTTTATCCAAAACACTTTCATATTCTTTTTTTGTCAAAATCTTTTGAGCTTCTGTAGGTTTTGCTATAGTTAGCAATATAGCCATCAAAGCCATACTAGCAATAGCCTGCAAAGACATTGATTTTAGACCATGTTTAGATGCATCAGATTTATTCAAATTTTCTTTAGCCATTTTAAATTTAATTAATTTATAAAACTCTACATATAAGTATAAACAATTTTTTCATTTTGTCAAAAATAATACATACATATATAAATTATAACACAAAAGTCAAGTTAATTTGATGTTTCACCACATCTAAATAATTTAACAATATAGACTTGACTTTTGTTAGTAAATATTTATAACAAACAAAATGATATGAAAAAATCATTTTATAAGATATACAGCTTTTAGCTGCATCGTGCTCACCACGATAAAATAAATGTGAGAAAACAAAAAAAGTTATAAATAAAACAAAAAAAACCAATTCAAAATGGAAAATCAGAATCCTGACCCAAAACCGATCGAACAACCCAAAGAAAAGTGGTCGTTCAAAAAATGGTTGAGCAGCTTCCGTAAAAAAGAAGAAGCTCCCGAAAATGAAAACACTGATAAAAATCCTGAGCAGAAGGGAAAATTCCCATGGCTCTGGGTCTTAATCGTACTTATCATTATCGCAATTGTTGCATGTTTCTTGATCTTTAAACCGTTTTCTTCAAAGGAAGAAAAAGACAAAGCAAAGACGGAACAAACAACACAACCGACTCAGCCTGGTGCGACACAACCAACGCAACCCGGTGGAACACAACCGACTCAGCCTGGTGGAACACAACCGACTCAGCCTGGTGCGACACAACCGACTCAGCCCGGTGGTACACAACCGACTCAGCCTGGTGGAACACAACCAACGCAACCATCAGTTCAGAACGGCCTGCAGATTACATTCAACTATTCACAAACATTTGAATGGTCAAGCTTAGACCCCAAAGAACAAAAAAGGTTGCAAAACTTGGAAGTAGAGACCAACAAAATTGCTATACCCATCAATGTAAATTTAAAAGACATTATGGAACTCGGCAAAAAGAGGGTCACCAACTACCAAAACAAGGGCTATGATATGGTTCAACTCCAATACCTTGAAAATGGAAATGTAAAAACCATTTTTACAAGGCAGGGGAACATAACAATTGCCCTGTAACAACAATTCATTCAAACAAAACTCAAAAAAAATTTCAAGAAAATGAAAAAAATCATTATTCTGATGGTAATCGCTATATTAGCAGGAACCATTACAAAAGCCCAGTCCACAGGCAACAATATCATCCTGACATTCACATCTGTGAAGGAATGGAAAGACTTTGATGCTGGCACACAGAAAATGTTATTGAAAATAGTTAGGGCAAATGCATTCGATGCAAATGTGACCCTGACTGGAGACAGCATTCTGCAGGTGGTTATGATCAAAAACGTCCCCAACTCCAAGACAACTTCCAAAACCGGTATCTGGATCCAGATGTTGGATGGTGGAAATGTTGTGAACCGTTGGTTCAATGGCGATAAGCCACCAACCATTACTCGTCGCTCCGACGGAAAACTCAACGCCGATGGCGGCAACGGAGACGACGATGAATACGAAGACTAGAGATTTCTCTCTCAAACAAAAATTGCAGGTTATTTTAGCCTGCAATTTTTTTATATATAAAATTTATATATTTTTCTAATTAGATTCTTTTGTTATATATACTTTAGATTTCCATAGCAAATTATCATAAATAATTCAATCTGATAAAGTATTTATACATCAGCTACTTACTCTTCTTTTTGAAAGAACAGCTTCTGAAAATAATTCTTTTCTTATTCAATCTCTATTTTTTCAAAGATAATAATTATGAAATCACAGAGTAAAATCATCAGGATTATTTGTATTATATTGGCCTTCTTCAGGATATAATGCTACATATTCACCAGGATAAGCATATTTATGAGGAGCAAATTTACCAGCTTTACTTCAAGGATTTTTTATATTTTCTGGAATATAATACATACCGCCAGGAGTTGTCTTTACTCTATTATTTTTTACATAAGCAGTATTTTCTTGATCTCATTTATCTTTACCCAATAAAACAGGATGTATACCCAACAATCTATGATCAGCAGAAAAAATATACATATTAAAATCTGATTTTGATATGATAGCAAAACTTAAATTATTATTTAAATTATTATCCAAAAATTCCTTATATTTTGATTTTACATCTGATGCGATATTGTAATTATCTTGTATATCCTTTCATTTCAATCAAAACATTGGATTGGTCATCCTAGTCAAAGTCAAATTACCTAGCATTCCATCAGCTCTATTATTGTCATATCTAGATCATACTTTCATACCTAAATATTTTTCTTGCATTCATTTTATATCTCATTTCAAAAGATATTCTTCAATTTTTTTTCTTACTTCATTATTTTTTATATCCAAGACTCTAGCTATCAAGGCATCTAATTTTATTCATGATAGTTTTCATCTTAAAATATTTTTTAAATGTTCATTATCAAATCAATCTAAATTTAACTTTTCTGGATTTACTGGTGGATTCACTGGTGGTTTTTCTGGATTTACTGGTGGATTCACTGGTGGTTCTTCTGGATTTACTGGTGGATTCACTGGTGGTTTTTCTGGATTTACTGGTGGATTCACTGGTGGTTTTTCTGGATTTACTGGTGGATTCACTGGTGGTTCTTCTGGATTTACTGGTGGATTCACTGGCGGTTCTTCTGGATTTACCGGTGGATTCACTGGCGGTTCTTCTGGATTTACTGGTGGCTTCACTGGCGGTTCTTCTGGATTTACCGGTGGATTCACTGGTGGTTCTTCTGGATTTACCGGTGGATTCACTGGCGGTTCTTCTGGATTTACCGGTGGATTCACTGGCGGTTCTTCTGGATTTACTGGTGGCTTCACTGGCGGTTCTTCTGGATTTACTGGTGGCTTCACTGGCGGTTCTTCTGGATTTACCGGTGGATTCACTGGTGGTTCTTCTGGATTTACCGGTGTTGTAGCTATTTTTATTTCATTTATTATATTTTCAAATTCTTTTTTATCATCCAAAGCCGTAAAATCTATTTCTTGTCAAACATTTGATTTCTCATGTATATAATTTCACAATCAAACATATGTTTTTCATTTATCATTTCATGATACAAAAATTCAAATATCCATGACTATTACTCCATTTTTTATTATACTATAATATTCTTTTTCTCAGTCAGTTGATTTTTTTGGATTTTTATCAAAAGCATATCCATCTGCAGAATATTTAAGAGCCAAGACAGAAAAAGAATCTCTTAAAGAAATTTTTAATTTATCTAATTCTTTATCATCTACTGGCGGTTTTTCTGGATTTACTGGTGGAATTACTGGCGGTTCTTCTGGATTTACTGGTGGATTCACTGGTGGTTCTTCTGGATTTACTGGTGGAATCACTGGTGGTTCTTCTGGATTTACCGGTGGATTCACTGGCGGTTCTTCTGGATTTACTGGTGGATTCACTGGCGGTTCTTCTGGATTCACTGGTGGATTCACTGGCGGTTCTTCTGGATTTACTGGTGGATTCACTGGCGGTTCTTCTGGATTTACTGGTGGAATCACTGGTGGTTCTTCTGGCTTTACCGGTGGTTCTCAACATATATTTAACATTTTAGTCAACAATTCTTCATTAACTATTCAATTCCAATCAGTCATAGCTACTCATCACAATTCAGTTTTAGAAATTTCTTTCAAAACAAAAAGTGTATTAGGACCTAAAATCCCATCAACTGCCCAAGAATTGATATATTCATTTTTGAGCATAGCCTCTACCAATTTATTATTCCCATTTATATTCATTATATTTACACACTTCATGGCCAATATTTGCAATGCTGCTATTCACTCAGCACCACCAGTTTTTAGTTTTAAATTTTTATCATAAAAATCTTTTCCTACTACATTTTTTATTTGATCTATTTTAGCATTAGAAACTTTGTCATAGTTTTCAGTATGATAATTTTTGATCACTGTATCTTCTAGTTTCTGCAAGTCTCACTTCACTTCTTCTTTTATCTTATCTATACTTCAAGTTTTAAGAAAATCTTTCTCTTCCTGTTTATTGAGTCAATATTTCTGATCAAAAACCTCTCAAGCCATTTAAAGTATTTACAAATAAAGCATATACAAATTATAATCATAAAAAAAAATCTGTCAAAAAAAAAGTACTTTTTTTGCAGTGCCATTAAACACAATTTTCAACAGACTTTTTTTATACAAAGTATTTTACAGTTTTATATTTCTTCTGTCTCTTCTTCTTTCTTCATCAATTTTGATTTTACAGCAAACACTATAATAACAACTACAAATCATCAGACCAAAACTCATAAAACTATAAGTAATGTTTTCACCAATTTACTCATTCATGTGGTTTCTTGAGCTACTCATACAGGTACGGTTTTTAGTTGATCAGATGAACATTTTTCACTTGGTATTCAATAATATGTCATAATTTTGCACATATTTGGTATTATGGTCAGTTCCATATCTACAGAATCTATTTCGTCAGATTTCAATTGTTGTCAATCTTGCAATATAACAACTTTTTTTCCAATTTCAGTTAATATTTGATTTAATATTATTTTTCTTTTATCTTGTTGTGTATTATTTCAAGACGCATCTCAAGCAACAGATTCAAATTGAGTAAATATATCTTCAATTTCTGCCCTCATAGAGAATGGTATTATATTTAATATTTCAGCTTTAGATTGTTGATATTCATTTCATCACATCGCTGCTACTGAAGCTTTGCTTTGCAAGCTAGAAACTATGGAATCAAACAATGAAGTTTGATCTTTATCAAAAGTAATTTTATTGTCTCTGACATAAGTCTGTACAGCAACCAAATCTGATTTCATATTGGTTGTATCTACAAGATCTTGCTGTAGATTCAATAACAAAGATTTTAATCCTTTATTTTCATCTTTTGATATATCCAAACTATTTGTAAGCTTCATCAAATTCTGTTGAAGTAATTTAGTTTCTTCATCCAATTGTAATGATATATCCAAAAAACTTACAGTAAAATCTTTAGATAGTGTTTGTGTGTCGTCCTTCTTATAAAAAATTCTTCAAACTATAGATTGATATAGTGGATTATATTCTACAAGTTTAGCCTCATTACAAACAAAGTCCTTATCATTGGTTGCATTACCATCATTATCTGAATCAAAAGAAATATCTTTATCTACATAACAATCTTTTGTTCAAGCATAATAAATATAAAACAAAACTGAATTATTTAAATTATTTCATACAAAAATTTCTTTTCAAACTTCTGAATCAGACAGTTCTGGGAGAGAAAGTATCTCTACATCATTTGTTTTTGTTGTTCCAGAAACCACATCTACAGTCCATTTTTTACTAGCTATATTAGCATATCTATCTTGCAAATCTACAGAAACCACATACTTTTTATAATTTGGATATTCATGAGCAATATATTGCAATTCTTTTCAAGAAAACAAAAATTCATTATCTCCTTTTTTACAATCTACCAAGCTAAGACATATATCATCCTTAGAGATATCTCATAAACTAACATCTCTAATCAAAAGCAATCTATCGTATAATTTCATCAATAATCTTGGTTTCAATCAGTTTTTTACAATTATATTTGATCATTTACCTATACCCTTATATCATCTATACAAAACAGCAGCTCTTGGGGTATATCATGTAGCATTGGGTGATGAATAAGCATATGTAATACGATCTTTTTTGGTGGTTAAATCATAAGTTCAATCTCAATCAAAATCATATTGAATTGTTCTATCTTTGATAAAATCTGGCCTATCAGATACTATCTTTGATATGACATCAAATGTAACATCATCTCATATTTCTACACTTGTTTTATCTGATCTCAATGTAACCATAGGAACATCAGGCCTAGCTACATCTGGAGGGAATAGAACTACAGGTCAGTTTCATATTATATCTTCACTGGATTGTCTTCAATCATCACTATCATACATAGTCACTCCAAACATAAACTCTCATGGCATCTTTGGCAATGAAAAAAATGCATAAGGAATATTACTGGGTGTTATTTTTACTTCCAATTGTCTTGTAGGATCATCCTTATAATAATAATACCATTTGTAATAAGAAATAAATCAATCTGAATCTATTGGATTTACCGCCATAACTTCCACTATCAATGGGTCGAGATCAGAATTAAATATATCTTGTACATTATTTTCTTTAAATCAAACTCCCACTTCATTTCCATACTGAGGATACATCAAGACTATATTATCTAATTTTGGTAAAGCATTATAAACCTTAAATCGTATCCTAGCTATTGAATTTTTATTTACAGAAGAATCTTCTGCTGTAAAATCCACATAAGTACAACCAACCTCATCAAATTTATAAGTAAATTGCTGTTGTTTATATATTTCTCAATTTTTGGGCTGAAAATAGAAAAATAAATTACCTTTTTCTCATTTTACATTTACAGAATCAGATGGATCTATTTTAAAGTCCTTATATCTATCTACTTTATATGCAGGATATTTAATCGTTCTTGTTCATACAGTAAACTCACAAACATCATTTTCTGTCATTGTCATAGATTGGCTATCTTGTACTTTATATCAAGCTATTGGAGAATCTTTTTCTCATATAAAAACAAGTTCATTTATTTCATTTTGCATTCAATTTACATCATAAACTTGTAATTTCACATTATAAATTCAGACTTTTTTATAAGTATGAGTAATTTTGTTTGTTTGTACAGTAGCAGAATTTCAATCTAAAAAATCCCAAGAATAATTTAATATTTCTTTGTTGCTTGTAACTGTAAAATCCACTGGTGTTCATCGTATAGCGGCCTTAGGATTGGACAATATTTCTGGTCTCAATGTAGATACTATATCAAGTTCCTTTTCTATCTCACTAATTTTACCATATTTATCTTTGACCGTTAGTTTTATTTTATGTTTTCATATATCATCAAAATTTACTGTGATTCTTTTATTATTATCTTCTGTTTTTATTATTTGTACAAAACTTGGCTTATCAAAACTCCACTCATAACTCAATTCATCATATCAGTTCATTGCATCTACATCTGATGACAAAGATGCATCCAAAACAAATTGAGATGGATATTTCCAAAGCGAAGTAGGATTGGTTGCAAATTGTGGAATTGGGTCTGTTGACTCTACAAGTAAGTTCACAGAATCAACATTTGTTTGTCATAGTTCATCTTCAACACTCAATTTTACGACATATAATCCTGGTTTTTTAAATTGTTTTTTTATGTTTTTTCACTGTATCATATCTATTTTATCTCAATTTTCATCAAATACCTCTCGTGTATAAAGTTTTATATTTGATACTATAGAATATGATGTCGAACTATCAAAAGAAAAAGTCGTTGCTGTATTTCATATTTCTGGAGCTTGTTTTATAATGGCTACTGGATCAGACACTATAAGAAAAAATTTTTCTGTTGTATCGTTATTTTCATTGTCAGATACAGTTAGAGATATAGTAAATTCTCATTGTCATGGCAATGCCAAATTCATTATAGATGGCTTTCATTGTCACTGTTTCAAATAATTAAATCCATCTGAAGATTTTATTTCTCGTTTATATGATTGTAATATTCTTCATCACATAGCTATAGTAGCCGACGGATCAAATATTACTCATTTTTGAGCTTCTTGTATTCATAACTTCACTTTATTGTATTTATCTAGCTTCTTTCAGTTTGCATATACTACTACAGAAGCTACTTTGGGAGATGCATCTATAGAAATATTTTTTGATCAATCAAATATTCATTTAGTTAGATTGTTTGAACTTCTAATTGTAAGATGTACTAAATAATTTCAAGGACTATCAAAAGAATAATTTAAAACTGGTCATATTCACATAGTCTTATCCAATCAATTTATATCTCTATAATATCGGTAATAATTATTATTGGGGATTGTTTCATTTGAAGGGTCAATACTAGCTCTTGCATCAAATGTAACTATCAATGGAGTTGGTCAAGCCTTGGGATTTACTTTGGCTTCTGCACTCACAGTATATTTAGTATTTATTTTATCCAAAATTTGCTTCAATGGTTTATAACAAGTATCCATAAAAGATGTTAGTTTGTTATATGTATATCACAACGATAATTCTTTTGACAACGACAAACAATCCTGATAAGTTACTTTAAAATTATAATCTTGAGGAAAATATTTAAAAATATTATTGAAACTCGCATTTAATGAAGAAAATTTACTAACAGGTATTTCTGATCATATCTTACTAGCAGATTCTATCTCTACAAAAAGTTGCTGTACTTTGTCTCGGTCCGCACTTATAGAAAAATTAGCAATATATTCTTTGGGTAATGCTTTAGAGACACTAGTCTGCCCAAAAGAAAATAAATAAATAGAAAATCACAAAAAAAATACAATTCAAAAAAGCCTGAGAATCAGTCTGATTTTATTGTTCTTTATTATTTTTCCAACCATCATAGAGGTTAAACATCTAAATATTCTATATTTATACACTTAAATTATATTCTTTTATAGTTATTTTGCAAATTTTTCTGTTCTTTTCTAGCTTATATTTACCACTTTAATATAGATACTTATTCTTGTTTTTATACTCAAATTAATTAGTATCAATACATATAATTTTTAGTATTTACAGTTTTTGCTGTATTTATACTTACCATGTAAAGACTGCATGGGTTTTACAAAGTAATCTATACAATGACAAAATCGCAGACCAAAACTAAAAAAAACTTAACATGGATAATATGAATTATCGTAATTATTTTAGTATTATTTTTATTTGTAATGAACAAAACCGTAAAATCCAATTGTGAAAAAGCAGTAGCAAATTATCACAAACTTACAAAAACGTTTCAAGTTCAAGAAACAGCAGTTAACAACTGAAATTCAATAATAGTAGATTATATCTGAAGACTAAAAGATTGAACAGTATTTGATACTAGTGTAGAAAGTGTAGCCAAAGCATGTGGCAGTTATCAAACATGAAGAGATTATTCACAATGACTATCTTTTCAAGCATGAGCATGACAGATGATAGCAGGTTTTGATGCATGAGTAATATGAATGAAAATTTGAGAAACTAAATCAATCAATATACCATTTATGCAAGCATATTGAGCAAGAGACGAAAAAAAACTACTTACAATGGATATGGCAGATCAATTCAAAGATTACAAAAAATGAGATGATGTGATGACTGCTTATTGACCGATCAAAGTATTTAAAATCACAAAAGATAAAATTACTTTTGATACAAATCATAGCTTAGCGGGTAAAGATCTTATTTTTGACATCACTATCAAAGATATAAAATAAATATACTTATGACACCTGCCTCAAAATGACGGGGTTTTAATGTTTAAATGTTTCCCATGGAATTGACAGTTTATAATTGAGAAATATTTGAAAGGTCCCCTTTTCGATATGTTCGATTTTCCATAGTATTTATAGTGATTATAATAATTTCTATAATTTACAAAAATGCTCCTTGAGTAATCATATTGTTGTTTTTTATGTGATGATATTTTTATTATTCAAGTACATCAAACAAAAAAACATCTATCAAAATCACTGAAAGTTGATTGCTTATATTAGACAAAATACATCCATGGGCCAATTTAAATTGATATATTTTGGAAGTAAACAGACACAATTGAGAGATCAAAAACATTGTTTTTTTATCTACCAAAACCCACAGGATATATACCATATCAGATAGCTTAGATAACTTAAAAATATTTATAGAAAATCTAGAACAATACATCAAAATGTTGCCATGATACGAACAAACATTTCTAGAAAAAATGATGAGAAAATTTCAGATTTAAAGTATAAATAGTTTTTATAGTAAACAACCAAAATTCATCGCAAAACATTTATCATTTTTTATCTAAGTTTTCATGTCCTGACATAGATTAGTAATCAAGGATGCTGCACGACAATTAGTTTGAAGGATAATAAGTGCATTATTCTGATTTTTGACTATAAAAATTATGACCCCATATCTATGACCACTCAGATATGGTGACTATTCTACGATTTTAAAATATTTTGCAATATGGACTGCCCTAGCAGATTTAGGGCTATATGTATTAGCAGTCAAAAGACTTTGAAAGATCAAAGAAGATAATAAAGATCCAAATAACGAAGAATTAAAATCTGAATATGGAAAGTTTGTAGGTACTAGAATCATAATAATGGCTGTAATATATTTTATAGCAATTATAATTGCTTATTTATTGCCAGCTTATACTTCCAATCCATATTTGATACGATGAATTCCATTTGGAATGATATTTTCAGCTAGCTTCATGTTGGCTGGTATACAGCAGCTTCCATTACAAATTTTTTGGAAAATGGAACAGCTTAGTATTGCACTTATCACGGCAAGAATATCACAAATAATAATACTAGTGCCTGTTGTATATTTCTTCTTCAAAAATGTTAAATTTGATTGAAGTTCGATTTCTATAGTAGCATTTTGTGCTATACTATTTTCTGTAGTAGCAAGTTGAATATGACAAAATATTGAGATACACTATAGATCCAAAAAAATATTACCACTAAAGGTAATTTTTGACCGAAAATTTACAAAAGCTATTGTTTCCAGAAATCGACAATATTGAGTATCTTATTATTTGAGTAGTTTTCATACATTGATAGTTTTACTATTTCTTTGACGATTCTATCCAACCTCATCATGACATGACTATTCTTGAATACGAGCATTGTCGTTGTCTCTGATAGAAATATTATTGATCATTCCTTCTTCACTTTGAAATAGCCTACTACACAAGATATCAAATTATTCTATGGAAAACAGACGCAAGAGCATGGGAAATTTGATGACTTTGGTTTATTGGATATGATGAATCGTAGCAATAAATTTTCGACTTTTTGCAGATCAGATAATTTTAATCGTTTCAGGGAAAGCATTTTTATGAACAGGTCGGTTACTTCCATATCGATGATCAAATCAGATATTACCATTTTTGTGAATAGTTTTGCGACGAAGTTTTGTAAAACAGATTTATAACTATCTATTTGTATCTGTAGAGAGACAAAATGTATTATTATGAATAAATTTGTTTTGAGTTATTATATGAGTTTTAGTATGAATTTACACTATACCAAAATATTGATTATTTTGATGAGTAATCACACAAGTATTGTTGGAGTTTCTATTTATGATGTGAGCAATTATGGTTGCTAAGGTTAAAAAAATCAATCTCATCACACCACGGAAAACATTTTTCAAATTATCGGCAATCATTGTTATATTTTGATTAGTATGATTTATCATCACACAATATATCAAAATGACTATCTTAAATTTCTTTTTGATAGCCATCGTTCTAAATCTTATTTTAATTTATGTTTCTTTACCAAGTATCAAAAAAGTAGCTCGCTGACTAACTTTTGAATAAGCTAGGCAACATTGCTTTTTTCTTGGTTTTGCTTTACAACATTATTCAAAATAAGTTTTATTTTTATTTGTTCTCAATTTTTTTCTATCTCTTTTATATTCACAGATATTATATCTCATATTGAAATAGATTTAAATAGATCTAAATCTGCATCATTTTTATGTAAAATTCCATTTACTTTATTTCCAATATCAAATGTTGTAAACAACATATTTCATCTAACATTATTGACTACACAATCATGGGTTTCTCACTCTTTTATATCATCGATAGAGATATCCGATAGAAGAGCAAATTTATCTTTCAATCATATATTTCTAGTCTCTGTCTTTTTTTGTTTTTCTGCTTCTTTTTCTTGTTCTATCTTTGCTTTTCCATTTTCTATACTTTGTCTATATTCTATAATTTCCTTTTTTAAATTAATTTTCGATCACAACACCTTTGTTTCAGTAAATTCTCTTGTAGGTAAATATTGAAATTCGTTTAATAATTTATTGATATCTTTTCCAGATCATATTTTATCCATCACAAATTGGTCATTTTGTACATCAAATCATCATAATTTACTAGATAATTTAGCTGGACTATAAATATAGATATCTCATGTTCATGGAAATACTTTTATAATTCATTTATCGTGGATAGATGCAGCTTCGGTTCCATCGATGATTTTTCAACCCAAATCTACAATAAACCTAGTCTTTCCAAGCATCAAAAAATATCAATCACTCTCAGCAGCCTGAAATTCTTTTTCTGATTTTTCCATCCTATCTTTTTTTTCTTTAGATATTTCCTTCAATGATTTTTCTTCTTTTTGTTTTGTTTCCATATCAAAAATATTTACTTTGGTTTGACTCAAATATTTATCATCTAGATATTCAAATCAGGTTTTATTTGTGTCTTTAAAATAATCAAAAATAAATCAGGTTGGTAAAAATTTATAAAGTCCAAATATTGTCCTCTCCAAATATGGTACAACACTACATGCTTGATATCATAGATCATCCACTATATCTACAAATTCCACAAATCTTTTTATCTGCCATTTTTTATCTTCTGGTATCTTATCAAAATCTTTTAAAATTTGATAAATCATACGAGTAGAACTAGCTGGTCCATTTCAATGTTCATTGGCAATAGCTCTAGTTCAGAACATACTTTTTTCTCTTCTAATATTACCATTTTTATTTGTAGTCCAAGATTTTTCATATCATTCTACTTTTATTCATCATACATCTTCATCTGAAGAATCTATATTTAAACCAGGTCAACTTTTTCAGTTTTCTACAAATGTGATATCTTTATATCAATCCTCAGTAAATAAAGCTTCCTCAAGCAAAATTATTGATGCAGAAGCATCTATATCAGCTCTTTTGTTTAATCAAGTTTTAGTTTTTTGACCATGAACTGTAAGCTTTTTATAAATTCTTTGTAGATCTTCTCGTATATCTTCTTTTGATCTTTTAAAAGTCATTACTTCTTTTCCATTAGAAATAACTTTTTTTCCATCGACTATTTGATTTTTTTCAGCTAATATATTTTTCTTGAGTCGATTTTTAAAATCAAACAAATATTGATTATTAGTCTGATTCTTTTTTAATGTCATAGCACTCAATCGATGAAAAAGGTCTTGTGCGGTTTTGGGATTTTTCCATCATTTTTCTTCCAAATCTCGCATCAAATCAGCTTTGGTTTGAAAATCTATTTCTTGTTTTTTATTTTCAGATATTTTTTTGAGTTCTGGCACAGCAAAAGGCTTGTTTCTATTATCTAACCAATCTTGTCATTTTGCATTTTTATCAAAGCTATTTGATTTTCATCAGTTTTTGTTAAAAGGTTTAGATGTCGATCAAAGCTGAATTGTTTTTTTTGGTTTATCCATGTTTTACTTTAATTGTAAAATTGTTTCACTATATTATAAACACAAACCAACCAAAAAGCAAAAAAAAACATAGTTTTTTGCAGTGCTGTAAAGTGCAAAAAAAAACATAGTTTTTTGCAGTGCTGTAAAGTGCAAAAAAAATCAAAGATTTTTTGCAGCCCTTCGTTCCTTAGGATAAATACTGTAAAGTGCACTTGTTCTGAAAGAACTTGTCCTGTAAGGAAAAAAATAGCCTTGTTTGTAATCACTAGTAAATAATTTAGATATCAAAGATTTTTTATTAACGAGCTATATCAAATACAAAACCGTTAATTATCTTTTAATATAATATTTCAATATAGCAAAAAACATCTATACAAGACAGATGTTTTTATATTTAATATAAATTACACTAAATAAATT
>Ga0194063_10000050_pt1 | contig 88556 bp, 73 predicted proteins | sample SepL3720m_MetaG_FD_155459 | JGI IMG/M metagenome (GOLD analysis project Ga0194063, IMG submission 155459) | Anoxic zone freshwater microbial communities from boreal shield lake in IISD Experimental Lakes Area, Ontario, Canada - Sep2016-L373-20m | ecosystem: Environmental > Aquatic > Freshwater... | reverse complement strand
TTAAAAACCTGATTGCAAGTCCAACATCTTTTTGTATTTCCCGTTTAACTTTACGAGTTGTGTATGTGTTCATTCTTCTATAATTTTTCCTTGCTCAAGAAGTAATATTCTATCTGCTTGTTTTACCGTCTGTAATCTATGAGCAACTACGATAACTGTTTTTCATTTAAATAGATTGTGTAGCGCGATATTGATAAGTTCTTCGTTGAAAGAGTCTAAGGCCGAAGTTGGTTCGTCTAGAAGAACAATATTAGGATTTTTTAACATGATTTTTGCTATTGCTAGTCTTTGCTTCTGACCTCATGAAAGTCTCACTCATCTTTCTCAGATTTCTGTCTCTAGTCACTTTTCAAATTCCAATATAAATTCACATTTGGCATCTTTGATGACTTTTTCTAGATCTTTTTTATCTGGTTCAGAGTCTAATGCATAGACTAGATTTTCATGAATAGTTCAATCAAAAACTGATGGATCTTGTGATAGGTAACCAATATGCTTGTAATAATCAGTCAGTTTTATTTGTGATAATTTTTGTCAGTCGATACTAATTTCTCACTTATCTGGCTTGATATATCATGCTAGTAATTTTATCAAAGTAGTCTTTCATCATCATGATTCTCAGACAAATGCTGTTCTTGTAGAACCTTTAATATCTAGATTGAATTTTTGAAAAACGTGTGTTTTATCGTAAGAAAAATAAATATTATGTAGAATAATATTTCATTGTTTATGATAAAATGGTTTTCAATTTTGATTATCTTTCATCTTTGGACTATCATCAATAAATTCTCGTAATTTAATGATACTAGGAAAATTTTTGATTGTTCTTTTGTAGAGATTAGTAACATCTTGTAAACTCTTATCAAAATATCATACAACAGTAATAATCAAGACTATATCTGTATAATCAGCTTCTCAATTTAATATTCTAATACCAACAAAAAAAATTAAAAACCGTCTTACTAGATTTGTTGCTAGGTCTCAGATATTAAAACTAATATGTTCGTAAGTATGTTTCTTTTTATCTATAGTAAGTATATCTTGCAATTTATTATTAAGCTGTTTTATTTCTATGTCTATTTTATTGGATTGTAATATTTCAAATTTACTCATTATATTTCTTATAAAATTTCTTGTATATTCTGACTGTGCCTCTACTCTCTGTTTTCTAAATTTTAATCACCTTTGTTGTATTATATGGATGAATAAAGATATGATGATAATAAAGACAGCAAAGTATAAAAGATATAATGGATTGATGATGTATATAACGTATATTGCCATTAAAAAAGATATTAATGACATCGGCAAAAACGTCATATATTCTAATATTCATGATGCCCATACATCTATTCAGTTTTGAACAATAGAAACGACTCTTCCTGTTCATGTTTTTTCATAAAAAGTATTTTCTATGTGAAAAAATTTTGGTAACAACTGTTTATTTAGTTTTTCTTTGACCATATAATCTACATATCATCGTCTCAACATCATGTAATTAATTACATGATAAAGTACGACTCAAAAAGCATATCATCAAAGAATTGTATAGAATCATTGAATGTTTCAGGTCTGTATTTTTTCTGTGAGTAATTTTACTATTATGGTTATAAAAACTCAATATAATCATCGTATCGTAAACCAAATAATTGCCTTTGATACAAATTTAGGCTCTCATTTTAATGGCCCAAAAAACCTTGTTGTAATTTCCCAAAAACCTTGTTTGGCGTTATTCATGGTGATTTATAAATATACTTAAAAACCTGATTGCAAGTCCAACATCTTTTTGTATTTCCCGTTTAACTTTACGAGTTGTGTATGTGTTCATTCTTCTATAATTTTTCCTTGCTCAAGAAGTAATATTCTATCTGCTTGTTTTACCGTCTGCAATCTATGAGCTACCACAATAACTGTTTTTCATTTAAATAGATTGTGTAAGGCTATGTTGATAAGCTCTTCGTTGAAAGAGTCTAATGCCGATGTAGGTTCGTCTAGAAGAATAATATTTGGATTTTTGAGCATGATTTTTGCTATTGCTAGTCTTTGCTTCTGACCTCATGATAAACGGACTCATCTTTCTCAGATTTCTGTCTCCAATCACTTTTCAAATTCTAATATAAATTCACATTTTGCATCTTTGATAACTTTTTCTAAATCTTTTTTTGCTGGTTCGCTGTCCAAAGCATAGACTAGATTTTCGTGAATCGTCCCATCAAAGACTGAGGGATCTTGTGATAGGTAACCAATATGCTTGTAATAATCAGTCAGTTTTATTTGTGATAATTTTTGTCAGTCGATACTAATTTCTCCCTTGTCTGGTCTGATATATCATGCTAGTAATTTTATAAGTGTTGTCTTTCATCATCATGATTCTCAGACAAATGCCGTCTTGGTTCAGCCTTGAATATTTAGATTGAAATTTTGTAAAACGTGATTTTTATCATAAGAAAAATAAATCTTTTGTAAGATTATATTGCCTTTTTTATATATAAAATCTTTTGCATTTTTGTTGTTTTTCATGAGTGGAATAGACTCAAATGTTTCTTGAAGTTTTTCTACATGTACCATACTCTTGTATCAATTTTTAAGATAATTTCTAATATTCCAAATATAATGACTTATAATATTCAATAACTGTAAGAGCAACATCATATATGCAAAGTTATAATTTCATAGTATAATACCAACTCATACAGACATATATATCCATATTTTAATTCAATCCAAAATCACACTAGCTCATGTCTGTCGAAATAATTTTTTTGTGTTTCATTTTTGTCGTATTTTGATTTGTTTGTTTAATAATGTTTCTTGTTTATCCATTTCTAGAGAAAGTTTGTTGTTTTGTAATATTTCAAATTTTGACATTAATACTTTTATATCTCTACGTACCAAATCCAATCAGATCTCTTTTGATTGTTTTCTAGTATTTTGCAATATTCATAGACCAATCCATATCAGTGTACTTGAAATAATAAATAATATCAAAAATCATAGAAAATATTTTCGATTTGGAGATTTAGTAGATATTAGAATAAAAGCGTAAATGATTGCTCATACCTCTACAATAATAAAAACAAACGTTTCGCTTAACAAGTTAGATCGATTTCAAATTCAATCAAAAATTATGCTTTGCATTTTTCATGTTCATATTTTTTCTACTTCTGTATTGTCTAAGTGAATATATTGATCAAAAAATTTTCTTCTCAATCATAAATTCATGTTTCAATTTGTAGTTTCTCGGCACATTTCTCTAATCCATCAAAAAACATAAGATAATAAATAAGTTATTATCAAAACTATTCACCAAAATTTTATATTGTCTATATTCTTTTTTTCTATAGCTGAAATTATATATACTCAGACCTGTACTGTGAATACACTTTGAAAAGCATCATAAATCTCAGATATAAATACTCACCGCCATCGTCACTTTGTATATGATATAGGTACAAGAAATTCTTTGATTTTCAATAAAAATTTTTTCATAAAATTTTTTAAAGCATTTAAAATGCCTATTTATTATATCTACAATTTCTAATTATGCAAAAAATAATTATTTGTTTTTGGAAAATATTTTGTCTTTTTTCTGGTTTGCTAATACGAGAAAATCCATATCTTCTGGATCTCGATTTTTTCAAAAACTTGATAATGAATCTGAATGATGAAAGGGCATGATATAATTATTATTTTCCTTGCCATATTCGTTGTTTAATATCTCTATGAAATGTCAGTTCTTAACTATAGGAGAAATGATAATGATATCACTTCCAGAGAATCAACTTTCTTTGAGTCGTTTACAAAATGTCTGTGCATAAAATTGGATAGTTTCTGTGACTAGAGATTTTGCAAGTGAGTTGGATTCTATCTCTTCATAATCTTTGTATCGATATTGGGATATTCAATTATCTTTGTACATCTGTCTAAGAGATCACATTCATAAGTTTATAAAATCTACTTTGGAATAAAATCACTGAGTAATTTTTATTACCTTGCAATAATTTTCGTTGATATACAGCAGTATAAAATCTTCTTTATTTAGTGTCTTTCTAAGAAAAAGTGTGGTATAAAAAGACTGTGGTATAATAGCAACTTTTCTATTGTCTAGCACATTTCCATAAACTCTATTTATTGTGTTGAGAGAAACTTTTTGAATGTAAATAATATATAAACGAAAAAATACATCTCATTTTTCTCAGATAAGGAATTTTTTGGAATCTCAATCTACATATATCGTATCTATATAAGTAGAAATAATTTCATCATGAGTTTCTCTTTGTTGTTTGATTAGATTTATCTTGGTATCTATCAATTCTTGGACTTCTTTTAGTGTGATTTTTTCTTTAAATTCTTGAAAAATATCAAATCTAAAAAATGAAAATCTGCTTTCATCCAACATAAATATATGATCGTATTTGGGATATTCACTTGATTTTTCAACCGCTTGGAAAAGGTCAAGATGCAATGTATAGTGCTGTATCTCTTGTTCGCTGTAGATTTTGTATACACGAAATCTAGGATAATTATCTGATAAGTATTCGTATCGGATGTGGTACATATGAACTAGAACTAGAATTATAAATAGTAGCTAGTTCTTAGCACTTAGTTCTTAGCATTTAGCAAAAAATTTAAAGCTAAGTTCTAAGAGCTGCAAGCTAAGAGCTAATACATTTTTTTATCTTTTTTGTTTTCTCGTTGTTTAAATATTTTTATAGCTTCTTCCCTGAGAATTTGTTTTGTGGGAATCTGTTTTTTGCTTATAGGATTTTTTACATCTTTGTGAATAGCTGCATCATCAAATCATATCTTAGCTGCATCTTTTTCTGTATTAGCATAATATATTTTATCTATTCTAGCTCGGTATATTGCACTATAACACATAGGACATGGTTCACATGAAGTGTATATAACACATCCAGATAAATCAAAATTTTTGAGATTTTTACAAGCATCACGAATAGCTTGTATCTCTGCATGAGCAGTAGGATCATTACTGGATGTTACTTGATTTTTTCATTTTCAAACAATCTTGGAACCTTTTACTACAACAGCACCAAATGGTCAGCCCTTGTTTAGAAGTAAGTTCTGAGCTGGAAGTTTGATAGCTTCTTGCATAAATTTATTGTTTTCCATTTATTGTTTTCTTATAAAAATTTACTTAGCTTTTTTAACTACTGGTTTTTTTGCTACTGTTTTTTTAACTACAGTTTTGCTTACTGGTTTTTTTGCTGGAGCTTTTTTTATAAACTTTATAGGTGCCTTAGCAGAAATTTTCACTGCTGGTTTTGCTATGATTTTTTTGATAGGTTTATCTGAAAATTGTTCTGTGATCTTTTTGTATATATATGCATTGGCTATCATATAAAGCGGAATAGTCCACAACAGTCAAACAAGTAATGCTAATGCTCATAACACATTGATCAATCATGCCAATAAGTTTATTATAAACATATCTCATACAAATCATTTTGTCATCTTTCGACTTTTTTTGATAGCTGCGATAGGTCATAATCATTCTTGTAATATTAGATAGGGTACCATAGATAATTTAAATGATCGTATGATTCATGGTATGATAAGCAAGATAAGTCAAACTATAGTTATAATTACACTGATAACATAAGCTATAATATATTTTATAGTTTTGTAAAATCATACAAATAGATCTAATATGTTGTTATCTTTTCCATAAACAATACTCAAAGAAATCTTTGCAAGTCATAAAGTCAATCGTCGAGTTAATAATGTGATTACAACTGACAATATATCAAATATAATATTTGGTGTGGCTGTATTTAATCAATCAAAATATGATGATAATGATTGTAATAAAATCAATATCACAAATCACAATAAATATCTTGTCATATGTTTTTTGGCATTTTGTCGTGAGTAATTTATTACTTCACCAGATGGTATTTTACTGTCTTTGTTTTTTGCCAATAATACAATACCAATTATAAGCAAAGGTATAGAGATCAAAGACAACATTCCCAATGACCAATTTATAACTGTCTTGATTGCTATCAACAATGGTGTATCCACACCTAATGTAGACAAGATCCAAAATATAAGACTAACTATAAACCACAATAATCATACAAAAATTGGTGACAACACCAAGAAAATTCATTTTTTTTTCATTTATATTATGATGATAAAAATAAAAGACATAATAGTAATATTTACTTCTTTGCTTTTTTTGTGGTTTTACCAGCGGGCTTTTTTGCTTTAGATACTTTTTTTGCTGGAGTTTTATCTTCAGATTTTTTGCTTGTTTTGGAAGATGTTTTAGTCGGTAATTTAGCAGAAATAATTTCTATACAATCTTTCAAAGTTAGATCTGTAGCATCTTTGCATCCTTTGGGTAATCTATAATTATTTCAATCGTATTTGATATATGGACCATAAAATCAGTTTAGAACTTCGATATCTTTACCTTCATGGGGAAAAGCATTTATATGTTTATTTTTTTCAGCTTCCAATTTCTTATCTACAAGTACTTGTGCAAATTCAATTCAAATTGTAAATGGATCTACTCCAGCATCCTTGGGAATGGATACAAAAATATTGGCAAATTTAATATAAGGACCAAATCTACCTATTCACGCAATTATATTTTCTCATTTATATGTTCATACATCTCTAGGCAGAGTGAATGCTTGCAGTGCATCTTTGAGAGTAATAGTTTCTATAGTTTTGCCAGCAGGCATAGGTGCAAATTTTGGTTTAGCGTCTTCCGATGTTTCTCAAATTTGTAGCATTGGTCAAAATTTTCATATCCTTGCTATTACTTTTTTTCAACTCTGAGGATCGATTCATATTTCTTTATCAGAGTTTACTCTATCTGTTTTCACTGTTTTGATAATCTGTTCGTGGAATGGTCAATAAAATTCTCATATCATTTTTGCTCGTTGCATTTTACCTTCTGCTATCTGATCAAACTCTTCTTCAACATTTGCTGTGAAATTGTAATCTATAATATTTGCAAAATGTTCCATGAGAAAATCTGTCACTATCATACCGATATCTGTCGGAAATAATTTATTTTTTTCTGCTCATGTATTTTGTTCTTTGGTAGTAGATGTAATGATGGAATCTTTTAGTATAAATTCTACATATTTTCTTTTTTCTCAAAGTCTATCTTCTTTAACTACATAACCTCTTTTTTGAACCGTTGAAATTGTAGGAGCATAAGTAGATGGACGTCATATACCAAGTTCTTCAAGCTTCTTTACTAGTGAAGCTTCTGTATATCTTGGTGGATGGTTTTTGAATCTCTGAGTAGCTAAAATTTGGATAGAATTTAGATTTTCTCACTCTAGAAGTTTTGGTAATATTCATGATGCTTCTTCGTCATCATCGTCATGTGATTCAAAATAAACTTTTAGAAATCAGTCAAATTTAATCACCTCTCATGTTGCAATAAATTTATTTTTATTTCATGAAATATCTATCGTAGCTTTGGTTTTCTCTACTACTGCTGGAGCCATCTGAGATGCTATTGTCCTTTTTCGGATAAGCTCGTAAAGTTTTTTTTCTGATGCATCTCATCATGCATTGGAGCTTTCCATATGTGATGGTCTGATACATTCATGTGCTTCCTGAGATCATTTAGTCTTGGTTTTATAAATTGTAGGATTGGAATATTTATCTCAATATAATTTTTTAATTTCTTTTTCGGCTGCTAGAGTAGCACTCTGTGATATATTTACTGAGTCTGTTCTCATGTAGGTAATATGTCATGCTTCATATAATTTTTGTGCAACCTGCATTGTCCTAGCTACTGAAAACCCTAGTTTACGTGATGCTTCTTGTTGTAATGTAGATGTAGTAAAAGGAGCAGCAGGTGTCTTTTTACCTGGCTTTACTTCTACACTTGAAATCTTGAATGTAGAATTTTTGATGTCATTTAAAAAACTTTCTGCATCTTTGGAGTTTGAAATATCTTTTGCAAGTTCAGCTTTAAAGGGTTTTTTTTCATTTCAAATAAAATCTCAAATCACTTTGAAAAATGATTCTGACTGAAACTGAGTGACTTCTCTTTCTCTTTCAACCAATAATCTTACAGCAACAGATTGTACTCTTCAAGCAGACAATCCTCTTTTGATCTTTTGTCGAATAACGGGTGATAGCTCATATCAAACTAAACGATCTAAGACTCTCCTTGCTTGTTGGGCATCTACTAAATTCATATCTATTGATCTAGGATTTTTGATTGCATGGTCGATTGCTTCTTTGGTAATTTCATGGAAAACTATTCTAGATGTCTTGGCTATATCCAATCAAAGCTGTGTAGCTACATGTCGTCATATAGCTTCTCATTCGCGGTCCTCATCGGTTGCGATCCAGACTTTTTTTGCTTTGGAAGCAATGGACTTGAGCTCTTTGAGTGTCTTTTCCTTTTCTGGTGTCACTATGTATTGTGGTTTAAAGTTATTTTTGATATCTATGGCCATCTCCTTTGTGGGAAGGTCAACTATATGTCACATAGATGCTTTGACTTCATATCATTCTCAAAGAAATTTTTTGATGGTCTGAGATTTGGCTGGGGACTCCACTATAACTAGATTATCCATAAATAGTGTAAAAATGTAAAAACGGTAAAACGTTGAAACGTCAGCATTGTTTGTTTTTATAAAAGGTGACTAGAATTTCAATGCTAAAATTTATTTTGATTGTATGACAACAAAAGCATCCATAATGTCTCTTCATGGTCAATATATATATTTTCAGTTGTAGATCATAGATTTGGAATTTCAGTTGTCGAGTAATATTGCATCTTGACAGGAGAATAAGCTTTTTATTTTATGTGGAAGATCAATCAAAGTTGAAGAAGAAATAAATCACATAATGATGATATTTTTTTTATCTTGGACTTTGGAACAGATAAAAGTTTTGTTGGATTTGGCATTTTGTTTGGTATCAGAAATTAGTGGAGATGTAGAAATAAAATCTTTTCACAAATATAGAAGTAGTGGTCAGGATATTCCATATAAAATTTTATTTATGTTTCATGTCTGAAAATATGGTATAAATAATGGATCAAGATTGGAATCAAATCAAAAAATTGCTCTTCATGTATAAATATCTGGTCGTCGTAAGGAATAAGAATGATTTCATCAGACAATCCTAATATATGAGCTAGTGTCTGGCTCTTTGGAACATCGAGAATACTCTGATGGACAAAACATAGATCAATTTATGGCATGAGATCATTTGAGTTCTTTGGTGAGAGTGAGCAGAGATTTTCTGGTTCATTGTTTGCTGGCATTTACCACGACCTTGGTATAATCATCTAAGGTAATTTTGATAATATCAAAATCTTTGGATGATTTCCTGATCACTCATCACATAGAAAATCAAAAAAATAGTAATAAAAATCAGACTAAGATAAATAATCTTTTACTTGCAGTATAAATCATTTTGGATGGAAATATAGATAATTTAATTGAATCTAAGTAAATCATGTCATATTTAAAGCTAATTTGATCAGTTTATAAGCTATATCTTACTAATGATAATTTATTTTAATTTTTCTATTGACATTTGTGTCTGAATTGATAGAAGCTCCGCGCAAAAAAATGGTCAGATTTTTGCTTTTAAAAAGCTTTATGATTATAATTAGAATGTGAAAAATGTGAAAATGTAGAAGTGTAAAAAATGATTTTATATTTTACATTTATAGTCCCCTATATTTCTATTAAATCTTTTTAGTGTTTTAGTATTTAATTATGAATACTCCAAGAAAGGCTCCTTCATCAAATAAGTGATCCGTAAATAATCAAGTCTCTGATTTGATACTATCTGTATTGAATGCTGTTGAAAAAAAACCAGAAAATAAATGAAAAAATAAATTTGAAATCTTGAAAAAGTTTTTGAATGATTATAGCATAGATGGAAATAGTGGATTACTAGAGGATATAAGTAAAACCTCAAACATAAGTTTTGATATGATCAAAGACGATGGTTTTGATATCTGACAAATTATATGAGATGATAACAATACATCGAGTAGTACTCTACATATTATTTTGAATAGTCCGAGTTTGTGAACTATATGAAAAGACATAGAAAAAATAGTAATAAGCGAGCTTACAAAAAAAGCTAAATCCAAAGTACCATCTTGATTACAAAGTAAATTTGATCAGGAAATGAATGGAGCAAATACTTTAAATGATTTAAAAAAACAGATTCGAAATTTTTTACAATTTGGAGGAATAGATGATAATACAAAAAATGAAATTAAAAAAGTTAAAATCACAAATAAAGATATGGTAGATTGATTGGTGAAAGATTGAAAATTACAAGCAAGTGATATAGTATGAGATTATAAAAATTGGAATGATAGCTATAAAAAAAGTTTTGATAAAATTATTACTCAAGAATATATAGATTGACTAAAAGATTCTGCAAATTTTGTAGAAAAAAATCTAAATATGATCAAGGATACATTCACAAATTTTGTTCCTAATATGTGACGAATATTTGATAAATATCCCTATGACATAGAAAAAATAAAGAAAGAGGAGCCAGAAATAGCAGCACAACTAGAAGAATTACAAGAAAAATGAGATCATGAAAATTTTAATAAAGCTTGTTTGTATGCTTATATCTGAACGATAAAAGATAAAAAAATATGAAATGTTTTGGATAAATTGTTTCAAAATAAATTTGATTTTAGCAAATTGGATAAAAAAGAACAAAGCGATTTGTTGGATGAGGTAGTAGATTCTAGATTACAGGAACTTAAGAAAGGATGAATTGCAGATCTACTTGAAGTAGATCAAAGTAATTTTGACTGATTTGTAAAAGATATTTTTGATATGGATAAAAATGAAGTCACTATCCCTTGTACTTGATGAGATATCAAACTATGAATAAGTAAAAAATTTAGATGATGAGAAAACAAAAATTTTTCCGATATAAATAACTTCGCTGAAAGCAAATTACCAATAGATTTTGATATCAAAATATCTGGCGATAATAAAGATTTGATAGACAATAGTGCTTTGAAATATATTTTTGCAGATGAAATATCTGATGATGGAAAATCTATAAACTTAGATGGAAACAATATAGGTAAGCTACTTCTGATGTATACACTATGAGAGGCATCTTTTGATAAAAAGAATATGAGCCCAGAAAAAGTAAAAAAACTAGAAAAGCTAATCGATGTGATGAATGAAAAGAAAAAATTAAATGAAATAGATGAAAAAAATAGAGGTAATGAAGAAGATTGAGAAGACTGAAAAGACTGAGAAGGTGAAACTTGAAACAAAGCCCAAGAAATAAAAGAAAAGCCTGAAGAAGAATTTTTCAATGCATGGAAAAAAATCAAATGACATGAATTTCCACAAGATCAAGAAAATTTTTGATTTGTAAATTGAACAAGACTTTGGATAAAACTTTGAGAAACAGAGCTACCTCCTGTAAATGTATGATGAGATCTTTGGGTGCAGATGGAAATAATAGATATATGAGAAAAAGATTTTAAGGTAAAATTAACTTGATGAGAATTAGCATCTGAAAAATATGAATGAAAAGTAATATCTTATCCGAAAACAAAAGATTCTATAGATATGATATCAAATGCTTTTAATGGAGAGATATATAAACTACCCAACCCAGTAAAATGGGAAGAGACTTTGTGAACTATGAAATGAGCATGATTATCAAATTTACAATGATTAGATTTTTTTGATGAAATAAAATATGAAAAGTGAAAATTTATTTCTAATATACAAAAAGATGATAAAAATAATTGAAAAGAGATAACTCACTTCTGAACTGATGAAAAAACTTATGATGATAAAGGTAAAGAGGAAACAAAACCAGTTTTTTATAAAATTACTCATAATAATAATTGAACCATCACACTAGAATACGAAAATTATAAACGCGAAATGGATTACAATAATTTTATAATATTTGTATCTACAAAACAGCTAAAGCCGGCTACCAAAGATCATGTAGAAGAAAATATCAAAAATTATGATAATGAAGCAAAAGCATCTTTGGGTGGTAGAAAACGACAACTTTTTGGAGTGACTAATCTCACAGAATGACTATTGTGAATAGGTAAAAAGTTTAATGAGTCATTTAAAAAATATAATGATGAAAGGACAGAAGCATTTAATGAATTTTTGGTCAGCGATGTAAGAATATTTCAAAAACTTACATCTATAACTTCTTTTATTCCTTGAGTGGCAAATGCTTTACAATGAGCAGAATTGGAATACTACAATGAAAGAGATGGTAAAGTTTGGAAAAAAATACAAAAATGGATAACAATATTTGAAGCAGATCCAGATTTTGGAGAGAGTTTTTCAAAAAAATGATATCTACCAGCATATTTATGATCTAGCTCTTTGGAAGATATGGTAGTTAGCGGCAAACAGCCCAAAGATCGTTATATAGCGGCAGCAGCACTTATCGCTCTGATGAGTAAATGAAAGTCTCCTTATCGTAGTATACAATGACTAAGGATGCAATGAGCTTGGGTAAAATTGTTACTTGGAGAATCTCACCAAAAAAGATTTCTTGAACATCAAAAAGAACTAGTAAGGGAAATAGAAAATAATAAATGACTTTACTGATCTGGTTATGACTCTCAGATGACAAATGATTTGGTAAGAGCCGAAATGACATATTTAGTAAATAATATTTGATGAAGAGCAACTTGACAGCGTTTTGGACAAATACCAAAAGATGACGATCCTAAAAAAATGCGATCAGATAAATTTGCATGAGAACTAGATAAAAATTACAATGAATGGATATCTCAAGGCAAAATAGAAGAGACTTATAATTGACTGAAACATGTTACCAATTTTACATTTGCCTACAATGAATATAAAAGATTTTCTGCATCTGGTAGATCTCCACAAGCATTGGCTTATCTAAAAAAAATGGGAACCCTGGTAAAAACTCCACAACAAAAAAGCATTCTAAAAATGTCCATATTGGCTTGAATGTTAAATGGATTCTTTTTGAATTTTGCTGATAAAGATACAAAATGACGATTACAAATGCAATCTAGATCTCTCGCTTTTGCACCTTGATTACGAGTGACAGAATATGATCAAAAAGAGAAAGCTGCTTATATGTTGGACTATATCACAAAGGGTAGTTTCTCAAGATATATGAAATATAATCCTAATGATTTTGGAACAAATGCTAAAAGCATATGATATAAAACATTTCTTGGGTGAGATTGAAAAAAAGATGATCTTCCATATTTTGAAAAATGGTGGAACCAATGAAATTGAGATACTGTATGTGCATTTTTGAAAGCATTACCAAAGACTGAAATAAAAGACAATGATGCTATCATGCTTGGATTGAAAGCATTACCTATAGAATCTCAAGTGGAAGCAACCGATAAGGATATAGATACAAATTCAAAAGCTGTTACAGATTCTCCACTATCTCAAACAAAATGACTAATACAGCAGAAAATGTTAAAATATGATAACGGAATATTCTCATGAGATATAGATCAGATACAAGCCTCTGAAGATTTTTGGAATGAAGTAAGTAAAGAAATATCAAAATGAAATGTAAGTAGCGAAGAATTAAAATCTGTGTTGAATATATTTTTGAATCGATTTGATAAGACATTTGATGAAAACTGAAAATCTGATTTAGTTAGAAGACTATCTACTATACAATGGTATAAAAAGAAAATGGTGGATGGAAAAGTACAACAAGAATGAGGTAAAATTTCTCAAAAAGATATCAATAATGTGATGTGGTATTCTATAGTGTGAGAAATTGCAGAAAGCGAAAGAAGCTCTCCACCAGCACAATTAAAATCAGCACTAGAATCTTTTTATAGTCTATTTCAAGATAATATAGACAAGTTTGATGAAAATATGATATCTTCTGTTTTTGGTTCAAGATATGTAGAAGATTTTAAAAATCCATACTATCTAGCTCCACGAGATGAATATGAAGATGTGGTAAAAAATTATGCATGATTGTATATGACAGAAGAAGAAAGAGAAGAAGATGAATCCCATAGAGAATCCGGAATGTCAAAAGAAGAAAAAGAAACAAGAAGAAAGAAGAAAGCTTATTATAATAATGAGGATATATTTTTGAATAAAAAATTAAAAAAACTTGAGACAAGCATATCTAGAAAATGATTACAATGACATCCTCTAGGTAGAAGTATAAAAGATATATCTAGAACAAAAAAAATTGCTGGTAATTCTTAATTACTTAAAAACAAAAAATGCTAATACACAAAATCAAACATCATTTGAAAAAACATGCCAAGAGAGTTTATGGTAAGATTAAAATATTGAGAAACAAAAGAACAAATCTCAATATTTTTTTGACTACTGTAGCTGTTGTACTTATATGGAGATGAATATGGGAACTTGTAGATATCTATATATTTCCACACAATCGTGTATTGAGTTTGATTATAGGTCTGATTATATGAATTTTTTTATTATTTATAGATAATGAAAAGTTGGATGAATTAGATGAAAAAATAAGGAATGAAGAAAAAATTAAACTTTAGAACAGTCATTCCGGCGTTATTACAAAGTTGCAGCCGGAATCTTGGAAGTTTATAAGTAATATATTTTAGATTCCGGCTGCAAAACTTAGCGCCGGAATGACAAATAAAGTTATTCCTGAATGAAGTGTGGAAATGCTTGAATATTTTTTTTGGAAATCTGATATGAATCAGAGACTATATCTACCATAAAATCTGATGGTGTAAGATGATGGAAATTTCAATTTTTTAATTGATTTTTTATAAGATAGACTGAAATATATTTAAAAAATATTGCAATGATTGTGATAGGATTTTTGGTTTTGGCTGATTTAATATAATTTTTTAGAGTCATGGGAGTCTTGATTTGCTCTACAAAGTATAGACTATGTGGAAAAGGATAGAAGTATCCAAAGTCATGATACATGACAAACTTTTTTCATTTAAAATCTTTGCTAGCAAATATAGACAATCGTCACATCCATCTAAGTGTACTATGATACCGGATGATATCTGGTTTAAATTCTTTTATAGCTTTTTTGATTCTAAAAAAACTAATGAAATTTACAAATGCCCAAACAAGTCAAAAATATTTTATAAGTTTGGAAACTCGTGATTTGGGAATGTTATATCCGTAAAATTTGATATCATATCATTTGGATTCCAAAAGATTTTTGGAGTCATGGATATATGTCTCTATTCATCAGACTTTGGTTTTAAAATCACTTATCATTAGGATTTTTTTTCAAGTGCCAAATACTTTTTTGTAATTTTCAAACCGTTTGTCTGTAGTATATTCTAGGGCTATATTTTGTAATGTTGCACTATTTATTTCTGGTGGGTTGGAAATGATTTTGGATATCATATCGTGCAATTTTCGAGCAGTATTTATTCACTGCATATTGGTCAAATCAAACGGTGGTAAGATAAACTTGGTAAGTCATCACTTGGCATATCAAATAACTGGCAATCATCGTGAAAGTGAATTTAGTGCAGATAGTCAAAAAGTTTCAAGAAAACTTGATGGCATGAGAAGATATTGCACCTTGGGTAAATATTGTTTTATATAGTCCAGTGATTGTCGTCAAAAAAAATGAATAGTAGGATATTTATGAGTAAGTGTAATAAGCTTGGATTCTAATGTTCACTTACCAAAAATATATATTTCAAAAGGAAAATGGGAATCTTGACTTCATCGTAGAGAGATCATATCCAAAATTGCATCAAATCATTTTTCAGCTTCTAATCTACCATAGAATAAGAATCAGATTTTGGACATGAGAATACATGATATAAAATAATGTCATTCTGAGAGAAAAAAAATCTATATTATTTATCTTTTATTTTGTTAAATGTTTCGCTTTACTCAAAATGACGGTTTGTGAATTTTTATCTTTTCGTTCATTGATTTTTTTGCTATGTCAGCTAAGAAGTATCTCTGGTACTTTCATTTTCAATACTTCTTCTGGTCTAGTATATTGTGGATGTTCTAAATTTTGCATATTTTGATCTATACTATAACTTTCATTTTCTCGGCTTTCAGATTCTTTGATGACTCACGGTATCAGTCTTGTAATAGACTCTATCATAGTCATAGTTGGTAGTTCTCATCATAGAGTAATAAACGATCACAATGATATTTTTTGAAACTTGGTTTTATATTTCTTCTTCATATATTGCTCCCAGCGGTAATCTATACCCTCATATCTTCAACATACAAAAATCAAATTATGAATCTTGGATAGTTTATGAGATGTTTTTTGTGTGAATATTTCTGTAGATGGAGATGGAAAAATAATTTGAAATTTAGAAGTTTTGATAGGTAGTTTACTTATTATTTTCTCTACTGCATCTATCATTGGTTTAGCTTTTAGAAGCATACCAGCTCATCATCAGTAAATTGTATCATCTACTTGCTTGTGTTTATCTTTACAAAAATCTCTAGGATTAACAAAATTAAATTTCAGAATTTTTTTTTCTTGAGCTTTTTTGATAAGTGATGTACTGACAAAACTACTAAATATTTCTGGAAAAATAGAAACGATATAAATGTTCATAAATGATGTTTAATCGTTAAAATAGAACTTCTGTACTGTCATTTCGACTATTCTCTGTCATTGCGAGGAGCACAGCGACACGGCAATCTCCGAATAATAAAGATTGCTTCTCCGCCAAGGCGGATCGCAATGACTAGTTACTCGAGATGACGAGTTTCTATCACCCTCATCAAGTTACTAAAAACTGTATTAGTCTTACAAATGCATATGATCATGTAACAAACAAAAGTCATATAAGAGATCATGTAATTCATTTTTTGGCTTTGGCTGCGAGATTGCCATTTGCTCATGCAAATACAAACAATAATCATGATATTACAAGTACTCATGTAATCAAAGTACCTACAAAAAATGTTGCAGACAATATGATATCTTGTATAAATATTCATGGTGATGATCTAGTGCTTTTGGGTAGAGACTGTCTGATTCAGAGTGTGTCATAGATATCCAAGCTACACTGTCAATTTATCAAACATTTAGAATCCATATTTATTCAAAGTGTTCATGCATTATTGACTACACATTGTCAATTTACAAATCCTCATCAAGTGCATGTAGACCCTGAATTTCAGCTCGTTCATCATGTTGCTGGAGGATTGTTTCATGCGGGTAATTGATTTCCGCATGTTCATTGCGACATAGGCACTTGTATATTACAGACTAATCAACCTAAACAATCAGAATCGGATGAACAAGTAGCTCATGCATTATTATTAGAGCAAGTTCATTGTATACATGTTGATCATGGTCAACATTGCAAATCTGTAAAACAGCTTGTAGCTGATGTAAATCAAAGCAAAGAAAAAACTGAAATTAAGATAACGATAATATATTTTTTCATGACTATTGGAGTAGCTAAATATATATAGCATATTATAATTGTGACAAGATTTTTCAACTAAATATTCTGTCATTTCGACTGGAACGAAGTGAAATGGAGAAATCTCTTAGTTGCTTAGAGATCTCTCACTGTATTCGAGATGACAAGTGAATTAAGATTGCTTTGCATATGCTCCCAATGACAATATAAAATTAAATTGAACTTACTACAATAATTAGTATATCTAGATTAGTTTATAAAATAAAAATCAAATTTATGCTCAAGGTACCATTTTACACACAGTTAAATTATCACAATATAATTAGCAAGACTTATGAGCAAAATGATAAATCCAACCGATATGATCTATCAGATTTTTTTGAAATTTTAACAGAAGATTTTGTAAGTAATTATGCTAGTTTAGACGCTAGATGATTGACTGCATATTTTCAAAACAAGACATTGAATGAAATGATACCATTTGGATGAACGACCAAAAGACTACAAGATGTGATCATAGCTATCAAGCTTCTAATGCCCACACTGCGAACATGTGATTATTTTTTCTGGGATTGTAAAAATGGTACTCACTGATGAATAGATATCATAATGCCCAAATCTACTCCTATAACAAGCTTCTCTGACTGAGTAGTCACTAGAGTAAAAGAGCGAGACTGAGTAAAACAAGATGAAGGAAATTGTATAGTAGTAAAGACTGGAGATAAGTGGTATGCCTACAAACATATGGATGTATTGAATGTAAAACATGGAGATAATGTAAATAGATGAGACATAATATGATGGTGTTGATCGAGTGGTCAATCTACTCAGTATCATCTGCATTTCCAGGTAGATGCACCTATTTCACCATTTAATCCATATCGAAGTAATCAATTGCAAAGTGTATTGAAAAATACTTTAGACCCATTACCATTTTTGAGAAACATATTTTGGTATACAAAAATATTTATAGATATGCCCCTAAATACTGAATATAAACAGTCTATAGAATCACTATACAATGCTGGGATAATAAAATGAAGCTGAAATAAAATTTCGCCCGAACTTAATTTACCTAGACGACAAGCTGCAATTGTATTTGATAGATTAGCAAAAAAATATAATTTATATTGAGCTCTAGCAGTTAGCAATCCTATGTTCACTCCATATTGAGATATAGATATATGAAACAATGAATTAATGGAGGCACTAAAATGACTACAAAAATATTGAATAATGACTGGTAGTGAAGGAATGTTTGATCCAGATAGAGCTGTAAATTGAGAAGAATGGATAGCTGTGCTTGGTAGGTTGTTGTTTGGATTAAAAAATGCTGACAATGGAATGCGATACAAAAGTTATGTAAACTTTTTTGAAGATAATAAATTTATAATGAAAAACTGGTTTTATCTAGGTAAATGAATTATTAGAAAAGATGCATTTTTGGTTTTGTATAGAGTATTGAAAAACAAGGGATTGATATCTTAGTAATTGGTTTATTGAGAATTTGGAATTAGTTAATTTTTTAATAAGTTAATAAGCAATGCAATTATTGAAAGATAAGATAAGAAAAAAAATGGCAGAAAAACATCTAGGTAAAAATGTAATAGGTGCTGTTTCTCTGAATATAATAAAACGCTATATTGAATCAGAATTGGATGTAAAAAATATTGAAGATATATTGAGTGGATATGTAAGATTTAATAAAGTTTTTGTAAAAACAAATGATCAAAAAATAAAGATTTTTATGTATAAAAAAAAACAAGAGATACTTGGTAAAGCAAATGAATCTCTTGCTAATCTGTGATATAAAACCAAATTAATGGAAATTTTTTTTAAGTAATCCCATAGCTTTATTTCGTTTCGTACGGGACAAGTTTTATTTTTTAGTATCATATTCTTGTCTAGCAGATTCTAACTCTGATGCTGCAGCTGTAAATTCTTTGTCTGACTCTTGTTTTGTTTCAGAAGCTTTTCTATATCTTGTTTCTGCTTCGCTTAATCTTTTTGCAGATTTTTCTGAAGCAGAAGAACTATCTTTAAAATAACTACATGAACTTGTAGATAATGCCAATAATATAGAAGCAGTATAAATTAATTTTCTAAAAGCACTCTCTACATTGGTTTTATTTGATGAATGTTTTGAATTTTCCATTTGGGATAAATTATTATATAAACTTAATAGTATATAATTTTTTATCATAAAATGTCAATAGCTTGTTTTGATTTATATTGAAATCAATATATTTTATTTTGATGTGTATTAAGTTTCCATATTTTCTAAATATTCATCCTCAAAATCTGCATAAACCTCCATCATTTTTTCTTGATAGTCTGGTATGATATCTTCCAAATATTCATTTAGTTCTTCTGGTTTGTTGTGATCCAAAAGTTCTGTCACAGTATCTCTCTGTTCTTGAGTCAATTCACTATAAACAGACATCGTGATCCTCTCTTGCAATACTGGTCTGAGTTCGTCTTTTAATAAATCTAGATTATCATCTGGTGTAAATCATGCTTCCAAAAGAAGTTCATCGAGAAATTGTTCTTGAAAACTCTTGTTTGTTGGTTCTGTCATTTTATATTTTATTTTGTAAAGATTTAGTCTAACTGATAATTATTTTTTTTTGCCTGAATATCAATCTAAAATTGTTTGATTAAAATCTGTTTTATTTTTATTTAGAAGAATAGGATCAAATACTACATTTAATGTAGATCAGAAATGATTTTTCAATATTGAAATATCCTTTTTTTCAATAAATTCCAATATAAAACTAATATCATTTACATTTTTTTCATTTACATAATCGAGCAAACGCATAACTAATTGGAAATAATACGGTCTTGTAGAGTTTTTAATTTCTTTTCATCAATTTACTTTTCTCATAAGTTCAACCAATGGTGTTCCTCGTTCTACATTTTTTTCATCTCAGTATTTTCTAAGAAGCATATTTTTTTCGAAATCTTTTCGATCGATACCGTTTTTATCAACTTCAATAATTTTAGAAATGATTTTTTGTTCTTCTAAATAAGATACCCGAGGTGCATTATATGCTGATAATCACTCATCAGTATATCGTAATTTCAAAATATGTTGTGTAAGAAATTCTGTTGTTCATTCATTCATACCGACTCATCTTGAAACTCAATTTTTATAATTAAAATTTCTAAATCAAATACGTCTAGTTCATATTAATTTTAATTTTTTTTCTGTTTCTTTATTGAAATCATCATAATTTATAACACTCATACTATGTAATAATTCATGTGTAAGTACGTGTTTAAGTTCCCAATATATTCTAGGAAATTCTCAATTAGTCGTCCTTCCTATAGGAGGTGAATTCTCAAATTGTTCCATTGCCTTTTGAGAAATATAGATATCTCAAGCTTCCGTTCTGAAAACACCACTAGATCATGATCATGCTATACTAAGATAGTCATAATCTCATACTAAATGTATTCTTTTTTTATCTGGCAATATATTGAATTTTTTTGCTACATCTTCACCTAATGTTTGTTTTAAATATTTAGGGATGTTTGTATAACATTCTTCTAAAATTTTTCAATAAGCTCGTTGATTTTCTTTTTCTTTAGCTCCTTCTCTTTGTATTTTCACTCTGTTTTCTACATAACTTAAAATATCATTATAACTTGCTCACTTTTTTTGCATTTGTGATAATTCTTGTATGTCTTCTGGAAATAATAATTTTTTTACTGCCAATATATCATAGGCCGTCTGTTTTTCTGATTGTAAATTTCCATCTCATGGATATTCTTTTACATAATCATCAATATCTATTTGATCAATTTTTTGTCATCTTGTTCTTATCTTTTTATTTCACTTTAGAGATTTTTTTCATGTATCATCTCAATAAAAGCTTTCTGGATCTTTTTTGGGATCTGTTGGTGTTGGTTTATAAACTGATATATTACCGGGATCTATGTCGTCAGCTGGCTTTTCTGGTGGTTTCACTGGTGGCACTATTGGCTTTTCCGGTGGTTTCACTGGTGGTTCTTGCGGTTTTACTGGTGGTTCTGCTGGCTTTTTTCACTGCACTCTATCTTTGAATGTATTGAAAAATAATGGTACAGGCAAAACTAATCTTTCGTATCGAGAATTGCCAGTTCATGGATTGTTTAGCATAAAATCTGCATTAAATACTCTTTCTGTTACATTGTGTAATCAGCTACCTACTATATCATATCATGAATCATAACTAATTCTTATTCACTCAGTATAGCCTGCATCTGATAATCATTTTGCAATCTGCTCTACTCATTCAGCACATCTGATACCATGTAAAAAATCGTTTGTAAAATTACCACTGTGTGTAAGATTGGTTGTTCGTCAGGCTTCCCATGGTTTAGATGAGATATGTCTGATCAAGTCTAATTTTTGTGATGCATTTAATCATGGTAAATTTTTTATGTTTCTCTCAACTTCAACTATCTTTGTAAGATAATCTACATTTGTTAATTTTCATGGCAATACTCAAGTTGCATCTGTTCAAGCACCATAGTGTACATCTATAATAGATCATGTATGGATATTTGTATTGGAACCTATATTTTGTGCTGTATCGTGAATACTATTGGATGTTCATCAATCTAATAGATTGTGTTTTCATAAATCAAAATGTTCTGTTGCTCACATTCATGCTGTAGTTCATGGTATTGGTTTGTGAGAAAATACTCATGTTCACATAAGGTATTGCATACCAAGTGACATACCAGCAGATGCTACTGCTGTTCATACTCAGTATTTTGCAGCTAATATTCTTCTATCTGATTTAAAAGACCTAAGAGATTTATCATAACTGCCTTTTAAATTACTCCTAATATTTGCGTAAGTCACGTCTTCTCATTTATCATCTGTTGCCTTTATAGATGCAATATCAACTAGAGATATTCACAATTTTGTAGCTCAAAGTATAATTGATTTTTCTAATCTTTTCATATCTTTCTCTATTTTTTCTTTATCATTGGAAGCCAAAAAATTGTGTCCGATATCTCTATAATAATCTAGACGAACCTTTCATTGTATCAGATTTTTTTTGAGATAATTTTCTTCTTGTGGTGTGAGTTTTCTAGCTTCAGAACATATATCCGTAATTGCATCAGTAATTGTATTTGAAATTTCTATATTCTGCTGTGTAGAATCGTTGTATAGAGCAAGCTGTCTGTTTGCCTTATATTTTTTCCATGAATATCGTTTACCGTTTAATGCTATATCATGTCGTTTATCTAATTTCGCTTTTTCATTTGCATTGTCTGTGACTATATTTTTTTCGTGAGTATTTTGTTCTTTGGTATAATGTGTCCATTTTTTGATAGCATTCATTGCTCATACAGATCAAGCAGAGACTCATGTTACTCGAGCAGCTGATGCTACAGTACCTAGTCATCAAGTAAGCAATCATGTAACTAAAGATATTCATACAAATCATCATGTCTGAACCCATCGTGGTAACTTGTCTAATTTATTTCATAATTTATATGCTCGTCATTTTTGGCGGTCTTTGTTGTCTATTTGGTATGCTGATTTTCATGCAGTGAGGACATCTATTTTTACTTTAAGATTTTTTATCTGCATCTTCATAATTGCTTCGTTGTGTTGGAAAAATAATTTTAGTTTTGAAGGATCTTTGCTTAATAAAAAATCTTGATAGTCTGTCAAAAATTTTGGATTTTGTTGAAAATCTTTTATATAATCTTCTATAAGTTTATTTATATTGTTTATATGAGAATCTTGCTTATCATTTATATAAGCCTCAAATTCTGTATTAACTTTTGACATAATATCTGCACTAGCTTTTTGTAGTTTTAATTTTTCTAAGATATTTGTTCATATGTGAGTAATCTTTTGTTTATCTGGAAGTTTAGCATCTTTGAGCACGGTTTGGATATTTACATCTTTGTCTACTAGATCGTTGAATGTTGTTTTAAAAACACTTTCACTTACTTTTCATTCTAAGTAGTCTTTACAAAGCTGGTTAATCTGTGGATTTTCTAATGCTACTGTATTTTCTTTATTTATCTTTTCAAGATTATTTAATAGTTCTATTTCATGACGATCAGAAGCATTCTCTGTTTTTTCATCCAGAGCATTATCCAAACTAAAAGCTTTTCATTTTAGCTTAGCCATTTTTTCTTTTATCAATCTTTTTCTTTTTGCTCATCTAGAAAGGAATAGATATCATTTTTTTCAAACATTCCATCGTGAAGTTTTTTTGTATTCGTCTCTAAGTTGTTCTTCTGTTTCTAGCGAAACTCTTTCTCTATGCACATCTGTTCACATATCTGATATTACTGCACTAAGCTCCAAGTCTTGTGATTCTATTACAGGATCTGGTGTTGGTGTTGGTATAGGAGGAATAATTACATCGTCAAAATTTATAAATTTTCGTAAATCTTCATTGGACACATAACTGATATAGGTTTTGTTACCCTCGGCATCTTCTATATAATGATTTTTATCTGTAAGCTTTTGGAGTCCTTCGTCTGTGGTCTGATTGTTAACAAATCAATTTTCATCTTGTTTTGTTAGCCTTGCTATCTGGGCTCATCATCTAGTAAATATAAGTGTTCATCATATTCTCATATTTTCCACTTTTGCTTTTAATTGTTTTTTATAAGTTATATCTTTGTTGTCTAAATCTCGTGTAACTTCATTTAATTTTTCTACATCTTCTTTTTTTTCTTTGTCGTCTTTTTTTCATTCTTTTAGATCTTTTAGCATTTGTTTTATTTCAGCTAATTCTTTTTCTAATTTATCTAGTTTATCTTTTAATATTTTATTTTCTTCTATTAATTTTTCTTTTTCTGTATCTATTGTTTCTGGTGTTGTTGGTGGCACTGCTGCTCATGGTGTTGCTGGTGGCACTGCTGCTCATGGTGTTGCTGGTGGCACTGCTGCTCATGGTGTTGTTGGTGGCACTGCTGCTCATGGTGTTGCTGGTGGCACTGCTGCTCATGGTGTTGCTGGTGGCACTGTTGCTCATGGTGTTGTTGGTGGCACTGCTGCTCATGGTGTTGCTGGTGGCACTGTTGCTCATGGTGTTGCTGGTGGTACTGCTGCTCATGGTGTTGCTGGTGGCACTGTTGCTCATGGTGTTGCTGGTGGTACTGCTGCTCATGATTTATTGATTCATAACTTTTCATTTAATTTAAATATGATTTTCATCAAATTATCTTTCTGTTTATCGTCGCTTAATGAACCATATTTTTTAACTAGCATATCTCTAAGAAATTCTGCATAGTTTTTTTGATCTGTAATCTTTTTATATAATTCATTATCTATTGTATCAGTCTTTTTAGCTTCATCTATTATTTGATTTACAAGTCATTTAATTACTTCTTCATCAAACTTATTGTCTAGATCAAGGTATTTGTCTCAAACCTTATTATGTTTTTTATTGTTTTGTATTCTATCATCTAGATCACTTATAATTTTTTCAAGATTTCTTATATAAATAATATTTGGTTCTTTTTTCTTTTCTTCTTTTGTGATTTTTTTTTCCAAATTTTCTTTTATAGATTCTCCAAAATCTTCACGAGTTTTAGAATCATCTCATAGTGTCAAAATATCAAAAAGATCTCATTTGACTCATTCGATTTTTTTGTCTTTTTTAGATAGCTTTTCGTCTATGTGATTTGCAACTTTTTTTAAAAGCTCATCTTGATTTAAATTAGATTTTCACATTTTGTTTTAGTTTAAATATAAATCCAAACTAATTATATATAATTTTGCAAAATTTGTCAAAAAAATGGACACAAAAAAACCTAGCAATAGCTAGGTTAAATATGATTTTTTTATGTATAATTTAGAAACTATATAATCTTGTATTCATCGATTTCATCAATTTTCACATAATATATCGATTTTTGTAAAATTCATTTTGTTGTTCTGGCTTTTTTAATATTACTCTTCATGTAGATGGCAACTTGGAAATCACACCATAGTCATTTTTAAATAATTTTGTTATAGATTTATTTATTGGATTTTTATTATTGGCCAATGAAATATATCATACTTCTCAAGTACTATCTATAAAATATACTCTATTTTTTACTGGATCTTTTACTCCAAAATTTGTATTTGCTATCTTGCTATTTTTGCGGAGATTTTCTATCGTAGATTTATATATAGCTCAGCCTATTGCACGATCCATACCATCAAATATACGTTTTCATTTTACTCTTGTTCTTACTAATTCTCCAAGATTTTTTGAAGAGATAGGTTTTTCCAAAAGATCACTTGTAATGGTATATGTATTTTTGGAAAAAGATATGGAAACATTTCCCTTTACTCAGGGTACTGCTAGATCATTGAAATCGAAATCTAATGTTCTACTTTTGCGAAGATTCATTAGCTTTTTTATCGGACTATCTATTCGACCTACTGGAAATTTTGCTCTTGATAAACTAAAATAAGAAAACAATTTTTTATCAGTTGCCTGTTTGTTTTGTTTATGAACAAGCTCCATTGATTTATTGAAGTGTCATAGACATTGCTCAAGTCACAATCTAAGCCTATGCATATCATTTTCTCCATCAAAATCTTTTTCAGAAAATAATTTTGTCTTCACTCTTACTCCAGTAGTGTCATCTATTTTTTCTAAAATAATATCATCGTTTTTATCTATTGATAGTTTATTTAAAATATTAGATTCACTGTATTCTAATGTCATATTATCTTTGTTTACTATCTTTATTATAGATTTAATAATGTTATATGCTATATGCATTCTCATTTTTCCGTACGGTATATCAGGATTTTTTAATAAAGATCTGATTAATGCTATATGATTTCATGCTTTAAGAGTTAGCTCTTCTCAATTGTCCATAGTTATATCTACAGATATATTATTTACATATCATATATTTACTTTAGCTTCATATCATGTAAATTCTACCTTGTTTTTATCTTTATCTGTTTGTAAATTTAATTTTTGTTTTCATGTTTCTTGAGACTGTCAATTAAATGACCTCATATTATTAACATCTTTTTTGCCAAAAATGCCAAATAATCATGAACGTGTCAATTTGGGAGATCGCTTTTTCTTATTTGTTTTTGTATGAGTTAACAATGTATTAGAATCAGTAAAATTGTCTTGAGCTCTATCTTCTTGTTCTTGCTTATATTGTAAAATCTCATTTGTAATTGAATCGTGTAATCTCCTAGTCGCAGGACTATATGGTGGTACCAATAAAAGAGGATTATTTGCAGTACTTTCCATTTGACTTTTTAATTCTTTTTCTGTGTATATTTTTAGTTGAGCTGGTATATTATTTTTCAGAAAATCATTATATTTGGATTGGCTAGATTTATCTTCTGCAGTAGGTTTTACATTTGCAAAAAAATATTCTCTAAAATTATTATTGATCTCAAGCTGGTTTACTATAAATGGAGAAAGTCTGAGTCAACTAGCTAATGGCACATCAAGTCTTTTTATTCTATCTCTTAGTACTTTTTTGTTATCTGCACTTATCGCATCGCCTATTATTTCATCCAATAACTTATCTTCTGTTTCTTTATAATTGTTGTCATAAAAATCTTGTATGTATGCATTTATAGGCATTCAACCTATATTAAATAGATTATAACGAGCTCTTTGTTGAGCATCAGTAAGTGCTGCTGGAGCCAGTGGATCTCTGAGTTTAAACTTCAACATCTTTTGATTGGCTATCTTTTTTCCACCTACATTTAAAGTACATCATATAGGTAGTACAATTTCTTTGGATAGATCTATCTGATCTTTTATATCTGTTGTGGTATCTGGATCTAACATTTTGATATTATCAAATCTTAAACTTGGAGATACAAAACTCAATCATTCAACAGCGACATCTTTTTTGGTTCAGGTTTTTGTAGGTAGGGAAATTATATATCTTCATGAGGTGTCTTTTTTAAATTTTGCAAGATTCTCATCATAAAGATCAAATGAACTTCATCATACAGCTCAATTTGTAAATTTATTATTAAGGTTTTCTGTATTTACTGCTGCCGCTCAAATGTCTATCGTGTTTCCTCATGGTAATACTACATTTGAATCATTTATATTTACTTCAAAGTTTCTAGCTATATCGACAATAGCATTTGCTGAATTAAACTCTGTATCTCTTGTAGCTATACCACCGGCTATTCTAGCTCTAAAAGCAATTAGTTTGTCACGAGTATCTGATTTGGTTGCTAAGGGAGGCATAGCCGAAATTTGATCATCAAGTTCTTTTTGAACACCAACTCATGTCCTCACTCTTTCTCAAATATTTTTGATATCTGTCCAACCTTGAGAATCTATAAATATAGTATCTCCCAATGTACTAAAAATATCTAATTGGGTTTTTTTGACTACTTTCTCCAAATCTGTTCATTCTCTAACATCCAAGAGAGTGTTTAGTGTATTTTCTAATACCTTTTTGTGATTGTCAGCGGTGACCATTGTAGCTATTTTGTAAGTAAAATAATATTAGTTGTGTTTTAATTTAAATCTTCTTTTATGTATTGAGATAATATTTCTTCGCTAGTTTCTTTTAGTAAAGACTCATAAGAAGGTATATTTTGAGTCATCCGAGATTCCAAAAATTGATCGTCTGTCATATGAGATTCTAAGATGTCTAAATCTTCTTGTTTAAATTCAAATGTGATTTTGGATAATATTTTTTCTAATAAAATATCATGAATAATTTTTTCATCTGGCTGTATTTCAATATTCTCTATCATTTTGATAGTTTCACATATATGCCTGGTCGCTTCATATAAATTTTTATACATTATATTTGAAATAAATAAAACTATGCAGCCAATGCTAAATCATCTTGATCTATATCCATATCCTGAGGCCTTAATGTATTTATATAATTATTGTATATTACTTTGGTGTAACTTTGCATGTCTTGTCTGATTAATTTCGCTTTTTCACTGGAAGAATTATTTGCTTTCTCCTCCATTTTGTGGATATAATTTTTGGTTTTTTCTTCTATCTTTTTTGCATCCATTCTCTTTAATCACATCCTCCAGAAAACTTTTCTAAGTGATCAACTTCATTTATAATAAATTTGACGCATGGCCATATCTTTTTCATCTTCAGTACTAGCTTCTGATAATGATTTGAGTTTTTCAAATTTTCTTTTTAGAAGTAAACGCTTTGGCAATCATATCGGCCCAAGAGTTTCTATCTGATTTGTAACCTTTAATCTGTTTTTTAATTTGTCGTTTAATTCAAGTTTCTTTACACTTTTGATATCTTTGCTAACCACTCATTCTGCTATCAAAGTATTTAACAAGTCCTGTCTGATATTTTTGTTTATCAAAAGTAGCTCTTTGTCAGGTCATATAGCAATCTCTTCTTCTCTAATCCTTGATGTATCTAAAGTCGTCATGAAATAAAAATTAAAACATAAAAATAAGATTACAAACCAAATTATATCTATATTTTACTTTTTTGTCAAATTTTTACTTACTATTTTTTTTGGTTATTTATATTTGACATTTGTAGATAAATATTTATAATGTTAAGTAGAATTTAAATACTAAAACTAATATATGTGAATATCCGTACCAGCAAAAATAGTATGATGAACAGCACAAGCTGCACTTTCTCCATTGAGTATGGCATGATTTTGAATAAATACTGGTAAAACCGCTTTTAATATTATCTCTGATACATGAAGATCTTTATTGGAAACTATCAAAAGTCCACTATCAAAAAAAAACTATAAAAATTTTTCAACAAGAATATGAAACAATCTAAAAACATATAAAGCAGATACCAAAGAATGATGGAAAGACTTTTGGGCACCATATGAATGAAAACGAGATAAATCTTATGGCTTGACAAAATGATTGATGTATCCTACACATATGTTATATGGATGAGCAAAATATGCTTTGTGAAGTGCTTTGGATTTTAGTTGGAGAGCCGCAGCGACACCATTTGCATGGACATGAAATATGTTTTTGAAAAAAGAAAATAAAATAAAATTATGGAAATGAGAAAAATGATTCAAGGCAAATATGAAAAAATGGCGAGGTTCTTATGGTGAGTGATTTAAACAATTGAAAAATAAATCTGGTGAAAATCCTGAAGGAAAACCAGATGGAAAAATAGATGAGAAAAAACCAGATACTACAAAATGACAATGAGAAAAAGAAATGATGGCACAGATAGAAGCAATGAAAAATGAAATGGCAAAACAAAATAGTGAAGCGAATGAAAAAATAAATAAAGCCATCGCCGATTCAGCAAAAAAAGATATAGAGATAGATAAATTGACCAAAGAAGCATGAAAAAAGCAGAATAAAGATGATTGAAAAAAAGAAAAACCAGATGATCCAAAGAAAGACAAGACGACAAATGAAGATGATACAAAGAAAGAGAAAACAGCAAGTGAAGATGATACAAAGAAAGACAAAACAGATAAAGAGAATCCTGAACAAGGAGCTAAAAAAAAAACGAAATAGAAAATAATGAAGATAAAGAAACAAATATAGATGAAAATACCAAGAATTATTTGAAAATAGCATGAAAATCTGCTGAAAAAATTTTTGATAAATTGAAAAAAACTAGAAAATTGAATATAAGCTATAAAAAAGAATCATCAATATGAAAAAATCATGTAGATGCAGATGGGTCAGCAGATGTTGAAATATGACTAAAAAAAGCAAATTGAAATTTTGAAGCACCATGAACAAATAAAAGTGAAGAATATTGAATCGCACATACACTATTACATGAATTGTTGCATATTGTATTATATGATGATAATGATAAATTTAGAAAAATTAGGAGCTTGTGTATAGAGATAAGAAGCAATAATGGTAATAAATGATTGAGTAGATTGGGAAATGATGCTTTTTATGAAAATGCATATACATGAACCAAAGAAGAAAATCAATGATTGGAAGACACAATTGAGCTTTGTACTATGTTTGCAATGGATCCAAAATATTTTTATAAGCATATGGAGAATTTGGTTTCTAATAATGAACAGGCAGCAGAATATCGTAAAAATAATAATTTATCTAAACTAAATGATAAAGAAAAAGTTAAAGAGATTAAAAATCTTGTAAAAGAAGCTGTTGATTGATATATATCTAGTTAGATTATTATTCCATTAATTTTTTTCTAATTATACCCTTTTCCAATTCACTAGTAGTCATACTTACAGCTTTGAGATAGTATTGTTTTGCTTGTTCTAAATCTTTTTGATTATAGTAATAATCTCATAAAGCATGAAAAATATATCACTGAGGATAATGTTCTGAAAGGTATAGAAGCTTATCTTTTGCTCAAGCCCAATCAGATGCCGCTATGTCTTGTCATGCTTTTCAATAAGTACAAATATCGTCGTCTCAAGAACCAAAAACCTGATAACATTTGTCTAAGAAACTTGTAGTAAGTTCAGGATTTTGATTGTATATACCAAAGACTTCTTGATTTCTAAATGGTAGATAAAAAACATTATAAAAGAATGTATAAAAATCTGATTTATCTAAATTGTTTTGTCCTAGTATAGACTGCCACATGCGGATAAGTTTTGTATCATCGTTTCATGCAATGTAATTTAATATCAAATATCTATATACATCTAACTGATAAATTTCTCATTTTATCTGTGAAAGATACAATACTGATTGTTCATATTTTTCATTTCGATAATATGAAACTCATATCAAGAACTTATAATTTTCTTCCTTTGCTGGATTGATATCTATAAGTTTAAATAAGTAATCTATCGAAGTCTCTCGATCGTTTGTAAGGAAATGTGAATATGCTAATAATTGATAAGGCAGTATATAAGTATCACTTTTCATAACTATAGAAATAGCAATTTTTTTTGATATAGAGAAATATCAGTTTTTGAGCATAGTTAGAGCTATGAGACCATCCTTATAATATAGAGGGATATCGTTTTGTAAATATGGATTATTTAGAGTGTTAAAATAATTTTGGATAAACTTGGAATAGCGAGAATTTGGTATTGTTTTAAATATCTTTGTAGCTCAATCTCGATCTTTGTTATATATTTTGATGAGTCACATATAGAAATATGTATCATCTTTGCTTAGCAATCAGCCATTGTACAATTGATTTAGTGAAGACTCAAAATCCATGATATCATTTGGATTGGTAGGAGAAATAGAATTTATAAGTATGTGTAAATATAGATTTGCAGCTATATCTTTTGAATAATCTCAATTATTGAAACTTAGTATATAAGATTTAGCATCGTTGAATTGATAATTTTGAACTAGTTTATCTAGCAAAATATTGAGAACATTTATATTTTGGGTCTTGGTATAAATATTTTTTAATATCTGGATATCATCAAAATTATTGGAATTATCTTGTTTTATATCTTCTAATGGAACTACAGCTATGTCCTCTTTTTGTATTCAAAAATCTTTTAATTCAGATTCTATATTTTGATTTAATTTTATCTCATCGCTAGCTTGAAATTTGTCGGTGTTGTTGGTTTGATTTGTTGCAGGTTGAATGAAGCTATTGATGGTTTGATTGTTTGACAAAAAATAATCCCCAAATAAAAAAAGGACCCGCGAAATACATAAAGCTAAATAAATAGAATGCTTTTCTTTTTTCGTCATGATTTAAGTATTATTAAATTGTTGTAATTAAATTATAGTCATAAACAAAGTTTGGTCAAAAAAAAATCATGGAAACCACCATGAAGATTTGACAAAATACAAGATTATTCAAAAATAAGTTTTATTTCCATATTTTATTCATCTGTTTTTCTCTATAAGCATTTGAAAATCTATGTGCTTCGTTGCGGATATTTACCAAAATCTTATCTGTCTGATCATAGACTAGATCTATACTTTTGATTGTAAAGTTTGTATCAAAATAATAAATTTTTTCTCATATCTTTCCACTTTTACCTTTTTGTCATATTGAGCTTTTTTTTCTTGCTTCTCATTTTCATAATGAAACAAAATCTATTTTTGAAAATAATTTTTGAAAATTTTTATCTTCCTCATACATTTTTTTTATAATTCACAATTGTCATTTTCATCAGTCTAGAATAAATAAATTTGGCAGGAAATCTTTTGTTGAAAATCTACGAGTAATAAGTTCTTTGAGTGATGCATAGTCATCACCGTCATTCTGAATCGAAGATGAAGAATCCAGGTTTGATTTTTTTAATATTCCTGGATGTTTTGCTTTGCTCAACATGACAGTTGAGGATGATGATTTACCGATCTTATACCTGCGATAATATTTTCTTTCTGGCAATCATCACAAGAAACATGACAGTCAGCCACTAGTCCAAGATCATCCTAAATGAGATATATCAGCACATTCTATGTGATATGGAAAATTTTTTAATTTGTATCTAGACTGTAACTCAGACAATAATTCGTTGTTTAAATTTTCTCATTCAAAGGATGTAGAAACAACATAAGAATCAAAAAATCATTCAATAAGTTTGTCTAATTCTTGTTTATCAGACCTGCCTAACGGCAGTCAGGTTTTAGATAATTTTTTTATAGATTTGTTTATTCATGTAATTTGTTCTGGGTTATTGCTAAATTCTGATGGTGTGATAATAAATTCTCAACACTCATTGGAAATAGATGAAACAATAGATGCAAAATCTCAGTCATCTTGGTGAAATTTATGACGGACAATGTCCACTAGTTTTCATTGATTGAAATACAAAAGTACATAGACAAACCAGTTTCAAATTTTTTTTATTTTGAAAATATATCATGTAATAGATGTATTTATAACTACTGTTTGTTGCTGAGATAAACCGTCAATATTGTTGTAAATATCTCTAAGCTTAGCAGCTCGTTCAAAGTTCTGTGACTGGACAGATTTGTCTATCTGAGTCAAAATCTCTTTCTGTATTGGTTTGATATCTCCACGAAAAAATGATTCAATATAGTCTATAATTTTCTTGTAGTCTTCATGTCTTAAAGTCGAAAGTAATCAGGTCTTATTTTGGACTTTTGGCTTTATGGACTTTTGACCTGTCTGTATATCAGGTAGGCTTTCGACTAATGCGCACCAACCTTTACACAATCAGAAATAATAATCTGAACATAACTTAGCTTGTTTAAATTGAGATGTCTTGCATCATCTATACTGCAATACTTGTCTAATATATTGAAGAAAATTTTTTAATTGTATAGTATTGTGCTTTGGTCATATGTAAATTGATCAATCGGAAAATTTTTTTCTGGTGATAAATATTTGTGGAAAATCTTCGTTTGTAATCTTTATATAAGCATATGAATTTGATCACTTGAGCATATTGTTGTAGTATGGTTTATGTTTTTTGATAAGGTTATCTTCTAGATAAAGAGCCTCTCACTCGTTTTTTACTGTAAGAAAATCTACAGATGTGGCCTGTGAGATCATCTCTTGTTTCCGCACTGATCATGGAGAGAAATATTGGGAAACTCTTTTGCTAAGATTTTTGGCTTTTCATATATACAAAATATTTCAATTTTTATCCTTGAAAAAATATACTCATGCTTGATTTGGGATATGTGAAATTATCATAATAAGTTATTGGACTTTAAAGTAATTATTAATAACTAATTACTAAATCTTAGTCTTTTACACAACGAACTGGAATATAGTTTTTTTTAGTTCTGCTTCTATCCGTTACTAAATCTGATGAAATATATATCAATTGACTTTCTAAGAGTGTCGAACTATAACTTGTGGCAGATTGATAATATCATATTGCACCACGAGCTAAACAACCACCATTTTTTGAACCACATCGTCATGCTAGTGGCAATTGAAATTTTCGAACCAATCATAATTTATTGCCAGATCGTCAGTTTATTCATCATATCGAAGTATAATAATCTTTTGCAGTGTTTCGTTCTGTAGTCGTAGGGACATGTCGTCAATCCGGACATGGACAGTTATAATTATTTGAAGATCAGACAAAATCATTTCATGCTAATTGCTTACAATTATTTGATAATCATGCTCAACTACCATCATCTCGTTGGTATCATTTACCAAAATTATTATTTATTTTACAAGCTCATCATAATCAGATTTCTTTATAATTAAATCCGTTTGGCTGTATATATGATTGAGTATTTGCACAATCTAAGGATAATCAATTGTAGCTGTTTATAGAAGGATCATTTTGTATATCTCATAAAGTTGAATTACATCATGCTCGAGTATAATCGTTTCATCAAGTTGTAAATTTAATATCATTTTTACAACAGCTCGCATCTTCTTCGCATCGTTCTCATGGTTTACATATGAAGTTGCTTGGACAGTTTCTTACACAACGAGCTGAATAATATTGAGTATTAGTTGTTGTAGTTTGTGTCTTCCGAATTCAAACAAAACCAGCACTAAAAAAACGATTTCGTGCTTTATCTGGATGTGATTTTACTCTAGTCTGAGTTCGATAATATCAGAATTGAGAACGGCCATATAGATACGGATCTGAATTTAAATTTTGTATTATTTCACCTGCTAATGAAAATCATAAATCTCGTGTAAGTAATCAAAACTGTGTTCATAATCGTCATTGATTAGTTCATCTAGCGGCATTGCTATATCAATCATTCAAATAATTTTCTAAATATCATGGCGATCATGTAGAAATTCATGGATGCATGCCATAGATTTCTTCTAATATTTTCCATTCAGATTCTGATGCAAGATGCCGACCAAATCAACAAGCTAAATCTGAACCATATCAAGATCATTCGGGTGCTCGCTGATAAAATTTACCAAAAATATTATCTATTTTACAATTAGATCATAAAGATATTTCTTTTCATGTATAAGAGAACATCCATGGTTGAGATACTAATGGTGATCAGAATGAACAGTCGTAAATTGTTCCGGAATTTATATATGGTGCTACTCCCTGTCAAGATCATAATGTTGAATTACAGCCAGCCCATCTCATAGAAGCTCATCAGTAATTTACTATTGTATCTGGTCTTTGACAATTTGGATCTACTGCACTTCGACAATCTATCGTATCATCAAAATTACTATATGTAATAGTAAGCTCTCATGAGTATTGTCACACTGCTTGTCATGATAGTGTTGTTACTCTCAAGCTCACTGTATCTGCCTGTACTTTACAAGCCTGGTTTGTGCTGTATGTTTTTCAAAGTATTGTAGCAGGCATAGATCATATAGGTGTCCATGTGGTTGTTCATTGATCTATGGGACAATTTCATCATACAACATGAGCAGCGGTATTTTTTAATTCTACATTATCAGCAGGTATAGTATAATTTGGATTACTAGAATTTACAAGTACTCATGCTTGTATGGTCATTACTCGGTCTGTACTCTGTCAGTTTAGATCTTCACATCGAAATGGAGAAGAAAAGTCTCAAGAAAAAACTAAAGCAGAATAAGATGTTAATTTTTGACCCAAATTTAATGATGTTCCATATCCACAAGATCAAGCTCATCAACAAACCTGTAATTGAACAACAGATGCTGTTGGGCCTGTTTGTTGTGCATGTATGGGTCTAAAATAAAATATTAATACAAAAATCACTAGAACGAGTCAGATTATTTTTAGATTTAGAAATATTGTTTTTTTCATGGGATTTGAAATATTATTAATCCGTATATCTATAATAAATGCTAAATTAAAATCAATTGCTTTAGCTGGAAAAAGTTTCATCTTTTTCTTTTAAGGTAAAACTGCACTTATCAGCATTTAATACTTAGGAACGAAGGGCTGCAAAAAACTTCGTTTTTTTTGACAAATTAGAAAAATTAATTAAAATTATATTGTTTTAATGATTGTTTATAATTACATGGATAAAAAAGAGTATATTTTAAAATTATTGGATATGCTAAAAGACTCTTTGCCACTTGCAAGATGACTTATAATTTTGATAAAAAATTCTGATGTAGATGAGCAGCTATTGGATATATTGATAAAATCTTTTCAAGATAGTATAGATTCTATAACAGATGAAAATGTAAAAATTCAACTAAAAAAATGAAAAGAGTTTCTAGAAGAAATTAAAAAAAGAGAATTAGATAGCAAAAAATTGGACGAAGAAGACATTGCAAAATTGGATGATATGTTATCAAAAATGTAATTATATATTTTATAATTTATTAATCTTAAAAATGAATGAAGTTTCAAAGGCACCAGAAATTAAACAAGAAGTCAAATCTAATGAATTAAAAGATTTGAAACAAGTTAATGATATTTTAGCAAACCCAGCAAATGCAGAGAAATTAAAATGAAAATTTTCAGAAAATCTAGAAAAAGAACTAACTAAATCTGAATGATTAAAAAAAGTGACTGACCTTTCTTGAGATTTAAAAAAAATAGATCAAAAAAATTTAGCACAAGAAGATAAGGACTGACTTGCAGATCTTTGAAAATTTTTGAATAACTGTCTACAGAATAATGAAAAAATAATGGATACAAAAAAAGATATTACAAAAGGTCTTAGAAAATTGGACAATGGAATGTGAAAAGAAGTAAATATAGATGAAAATAAAATTGTTTGCAAAGATGTGTCTTTGGATAGTAATAATAATCAAGCAAATTTTAAGTATGATATAGATTGAAATGAAGCAATATTTACTTTGAAAGATGATAAAATATCTCTAGTAAATGCCAAAGATTTAAAATTAAATTGAGAATATTATTCAATAAAAGAAGGAGAAGTATGAAGCAATAAGCCATTTAAATTGGAAGTAAATCCAAACTGACTTTTGGATCAATTGAAAAGTTATAAATCTGATAAAAAATTTGATATCGTAAAAAATACAGCATGAGATTGATATGATTTGACATTTACTGTAGATGAATGATATCAAAAGCCCGACTTCACTTCAAAAACTGCAATAAATAATCCTCTAGATTTTAAGCCAAAGACTATAGTAATGCCAGATTTTAATAAAAATATTGGTTTAAATAATTATAAAATTAATACTGATATTTTAACTTCTTGACCAACAAAAATTGCTTTTAAATTAGATGCAAATGGAAAATTGAGTTGAACAAATTCACGAGAATTGGAATCATGACATAAACTAACTATAGACGATGCTAAAAAAACATTTAAAATAGATAGCCCAAAAAAACAAGAAGTTAAAACCACTACGACTCCTGATAAAACTGCTGCCGCTACAACTCCCGATAAAACCGCTACTACTACAACCCCTGATAAAACCGCTACTACTACAACCCCTGAAGTCGCTATAGATAGCTTCACAATGGATTGGACAAAAGTTGCTGATAAGACATTTGTTGAATATAATAAAAATAATCCAAGAAATAAATTTGAAGGTGTTATAGGTGCAATAAAAGAAAATAAAGCTAACCCAAAAGCTACAGAATTAATAAATTTATTGAAAGATTGAAAATTACAAGATTTTCAAACACAAATATATGGAGATAATATATTATCTTCTAAATACGGAGCAGACTGAAAATTTTGAAAAGAGACTTTGGATACAACTAGAAAATATTTAGAAACTAAATCAACTACTACAACCCCTGATAATACTACTGCTACAACTCCTGATAAAACTGCTGCTAAAGCTCCTGATAAAACTGCTGCTAAAGCTCCTGATAAAACTGCTGCCGCTACAGCCCCTGATAAAACTGCTGCTAAAGCTCCTGATAAAACTGCTGCCGCTACAGCCCCTGATAAAACTGCTGCTAAAGCTCCTGATAAAACTGCTGCCGCTACAGCCCCTGAAGTTAAACTAGATTATAATGCAATTGATATAGATATTCAAAATATTATTAATTGAGTAGATAGTAAAAATTCTAATTCAGGAATGACTTTTGATAGAAAAAACTTGATGGAATCTAGATATATTACAAAAAATGATCCTAAAATAGATGCAATGATATTATATTATTCTATGAAATGAGCTGGTACGGCTGATGATATAATTTGAAAAGTTTTGAATCTTGAAAGAATATGAAAATTGTGAAATACTCATTTAGCAAAAGTTTATGAAGAATTTAGCAAAATATCGCCTGATGAAGACCTCGTAAAATATATTAAGTGAGACTATGATAATTATTGATCATCTCCAAAAGAAATAGAAAACTGAATTTTATATGTAGATTTGGTTCAATGAGCGATCAAAGATAAAAAAACAACATAGTAATAATTAAAAAAAAATTACATTAAATATTAGTTTCCTATCACGACTTTGGATGTAGAAATGACTTTTACTTCTCAATCTTTTTTATAATAAAATCATCTGGAAAATTCTTGGATGATTTTTCATTTCATTTTAGGATCCTCAGCTGGTACAGCTGAAATAGGCTCGTGATAAAGTCAATCTGGATCTCTTCATATAGACTCTATAGGATAAATATCCATAGAATTTAATGTTTTTAAAAAATTTAAATAAACTATCTGTACTCATTTTGTGAGTGGATCTTGTAGATGTTCTTGTGTAATATTTTCGAGTGATTTTCTAAGGTCTTCCAAAAATGGAAGAAATTTTTTGACTACCTCTATGAGTGAATCCAAGTTTATATTCTTATTTTTTTCATCTGTCTGCCTGATAAATCTATCAAAATCCATCTTGAGATTTATGTAGTCGTATTGTGCTCTCTTGGCCATCTCTGTAAGTTCAGATTTTTCTTTTTCAAGTATAGAAATTTGTGATTTTAGAGATTGTAGTTCATCTGAATCTGATATTTTATCTTCGGACAAAGAACGATCTGGAATTTCTCATTCAGTTTTTTGTTGTATGATTTCTTTGAGTTTTTTTTCCAATTCATCATTTTGTTTATCATCTTTTTTGGACATATGTACTGATTAATATCTAAAATCTAATAATAAATATCTGCTAATCCTAAATCTTAAATTCTACATCATGTATTTTGAAATATTCAGCTATAGTAAGGTTGTGATCGTGAAGGTAAGTTGCAAATGGAATTCACACAAACCTTCGATGTCGATGTTCTGCCATCTTACCATCTATTTCCTCTCACTTTTGATATGTATTGTGAAATCCATATTTATATGCATTTGTATCCATCCAGTTGTAATAATCTGATCATGTTTCCATCTGTATTGTTTTTCAATTTCTGTTTGCAAGTGCAATATCTACTGCTAATCATGCTTGGTGTTCACTAGCTCAAGGTTCTGCACATCTTTTTTCCTCACATCCATTTTTGAGCAATGAGTTTTGTGATCCATAAGATCTATAAGCACTCACTACATAAAGCTTATAAGATTTATCAAAATGATCTCGAAATGCTCGTGCTAGATCAGCAAATGCCAAACCTGCTGTAGACCTAAGCATAAACTTGGAAGATTTATTGTATGTGAAATGTGAAATGATTGGAGCTAGATCAACAGGTTTATAAGCTAGATCTAAAAATGGATTATCATCACTCAAATATCTCTGAAAAGATCAATCTGATACTAGATCAAATGTTGTATTGTATTTTTTTTTGCTCTGATCTACTATTCAAGATAAATTGGAAATAATATCTGATGTGATATCCAAAGAATCTTTGGTAGTAATATTGTAATTTAAATCTGACTGTAATGAAAAATCTTTTTGAGCATTGGCATAATTTTGTCGTATAATATAAAAAAATATTCATATAAAAATTCATATTATCGATAGTCATATAGAAAATCTATGTTTGGAGCTCATGTACAAAAGTAAAGTATTTATAAAAAATTGAAGTCATTATAAAAAAAAGCAATCAGATTACAAATTTTTTTGAAAAAAGTTCTGAAAATTTTAAATAAATTTTTTCGTCTATAAATTTGAACTTAAATAAATATATTGATATCAATTTAGATTTGCTAGCTAATTTGAATGTTTAAACTGTTTGGTGAAGATATTGTTTCTTCACATTGAAAATTGAGTGATGAAGAATTGTCTAATAAGGTCAGATGATGAGACAATCAAGCATTTGAGGTATTGTATGATAAATACAAAGACAAGATTTTTTCTTATGTGCGAAATATTTTGAACTACAACCATGAAGATGCTACTACAGTATTGAGCGATGTATTTATAAAAGTATTTGAATATCTAAAAAGCTATGAAGTGAAAAATTTTAAAACATTTATATACAGGATAGCCCACAACACAGCTATTGATCTTATAAGAACTAGCAAATCTGGTATATATACAAATGAAGAAAATGCAAAATTGGTGGAAGATGTGCAAAATAATATAGAGAAAGAAAAAATAAATACACAGTTTAAACAAAAAATTATGATGTGATATCTAAACCAGATTGATGAAAAATTTAGAGATGTTTTGTATTTATACTATTATGAAGAAAAGTCTTATGATGAAATTGCCGATATCATAGAAAGCAACAAAAATAGTGTAGGAACAATGATTTCAAACGGCAAAAAAGCATTAAAAGAAAAAATAAAAGATGAAAAAATTTTGGAAGAACTAAGTATTTAATTTATAGTTTATAGCTTATAAAATAAAGATGGAATTAAAGAAAAATTATTTCCCAACTGCTAAAGCGCCTGATATTGCAAAGAAAAAAGTAATGCAATATGTTTACTGAAGCCAAAGAAATCTGAGCAAAAGATTCTATTTTTATAGGGTTTATGTGCCATCTTTTCTTTTGCTATTTATGGTTTTGTGAGGAGTTGCATTTTATAACAAAGAAATGATACCTATCAATGGGATAAAGAGAATAAATACAGATAATGAAAAACAACAGTTGTTAGCAAAAAATCCAGCAATTCGAAACTTTGTTTCAAATGATAATCAAGAAAAAACATTAGATAATAATATAGTTATAAGTAATGGTAATGTTGGTAATGTTAATAGTAGAGATACAGCAATAAGTATGAATCAGGATGCTAGCAGTCAAGTAAATGGTACAACTATAACAGATAGTAATATAATGGAGAAAAAAATAAGCAATGCTGCCTTGAGTACAGATAGTGTAGCTAGTGTAGCAAATACTACAAATGCAACTAGTGTAGCTAGTCCAAATAATTTATTGACACAACAAATAAGTGAAATAGAAAATTTGATGAATGATATTTCATCTATCACTAACCAGGAAGAACTATTGTTTTAATTATGTATTAATAAGAAAATGATTTATACTCTAAGTAAAAAAATAGTATTGTGTCTAGCTTTGTTTTTGTCTGTGTGAATTAGTTTCGCAGATACAGATATTACTAGTTTCTGGTCTGCAGAATGAAGAGATCAGGGTATGATAAAAAACAATATTGAAAAATCTTCTTGTGAATTGAAAAATTGAGCTTGTTGTAGGTGAGATATGTGTATTGCAGATGATCGCTTGGTTTTGTGTGCTTCGTGAGAAACTTATGTTACAGTATGATGCGATCAAAATTGTTCTTCAATCATCAAATGTAAAAAAATTGGAACTAGTACAAAAGAAGAGCAAAAAGTAAAAACCAAAGAAGAAAAAGTTAGAGAGACTTTGACAAAAAATTTTAATATAAAAACAGAAAATAAAAGCAAAGATGAAATCTTAAATAGTGTAAAAACAGTAAAGGTTGAAAAGATAAATAATATCTGATCAAAACTAGAAAGTGTGTTAGAAAAAACAGAAAATCTAAATTATAATTCCACTAAATTAAAATGATATATTGAAAGCTTAAACAATGTAAAATATGGATTAAATCAAGATAATTTGAGTATAGCTGAAAAGAAAAAATATAACATACAATTAAAAAATACTATGAATAATATTAAACTAGAACTTGATAATATCAAAAAAACTTATAAGTAACACCTAGTAACTATCTAAAAGACTAAGAAATAAGTTCTAAAAATTATATTTTATCGTTTGTCCAATTTCAGTCTACATTTGTCTGAGCTCAGTTTGGGTAGAGTTTTTTGTATTCATTATCATTGTGGTATGCATTTCGATTATCAATTGTTGTGTATATCAAATCGTGTTGTCTACCTGGAAGATCAAGTTTAATAAAAAATTTTTCTTTTATCAAAAAATGATCAAATATTTTTTGTACTACTCCATTTTTTTCCTGAGTAGTTATTTTTTTGGGATCTCATTTATATCATCCAATCATTAATAGTTCAGGCTTGCATCAAATAGAAACATCTTCTTGAATATTTTTTTCTATAGCTTCTTTGATGTATCTTTTTATCAAAGGCTCAGAAATATATGATTGAAGTCTTGTCAAAGCTTGAATCTTTGTCTTTGCATCATACAGATAGTGATGAGAATATCATCTTTCGTTTTTACTATTCACCATGTTTATTTGAACTTCAATATTTTTTAATCACAATTTTCATTTTATTTTTATATCATGATAATCTTGAGAATTTTTTGCATTTTTTTTATTTGAATTCTCATTTATTTTGCTTTTCTCTTTTGTAAAATATGTTATTAGGTAACTATAAAATTCTTCATTTAAATTACCTTTGTGTCTGTTTATAAAATCAATACTTTCATTTATTTTTTCTTCTTCAGTTTGCTTATTGCTCGTTACAAAAATTTTCTTATCCTCAATATTTCATGTCTTTTTAAAAACATACAATCGTAAATATTCTAATAAAAATAGAGCGTCTTCCTTTGTATTTACCTCATTTCTTATTCAGTAGATATCATGTATAGCATCTATGCTTCAATATTTACGATTTGATGCCATTTTAACAACAATTTTTTGTCGGTCTTTTATCCTTCGAGAAGAGTTGAAAAATATTGTTTTCTTATTGGAAAATCATGATTTGGTTTGTAACTGTACATAATCACAATCTCAAGGCGTTTCAAAACATTTTTTATAAACATCATAATCTATTTCTTTTCCTTTACTGTCATAAAAATATGGAAAAAAATTATCTTCTTTGATTTCTTTAAATTTTTTTTCTGCTTGAGAAAACTCTTTTTCATGTTCTTTATATTCATGTATACATACAGCTAATTTTAGCAATGAACAATCTATTTGTCTATCTGCTTTAGAATTTTTTTCTGATGTAGTAGCATCTATAAATTCCAATGCATCATTGGTGTTTTGAAGAGATATTTTAGGCGGATTGGATTTTTTTTTATTCCATTTTTGAATAAATGCTGTTCATATGCTGCGTAATAGATAATCTTGATAATAATCAATAGCATCGTTTAATAATTGATTTATATAATTTATTCCACTTGGAGTTATAATGTTATTTGCACGATCAAAATATATATCATCTGTTTTTTGGTCGTGAGATGAAAAAAATACTGATAACATATGAAATTTTTCATTATTAGTAAGTGTATGTAATTTTGGTAAGTCTAAAATACTAAGTTTATCTTGCAGAGGACTTTTTCATGTAATAAAACTATTTGTAAGATCTTTGTATATATCGGATTTTGACATATCAGTATCTATATACTCTGGTATTTTACCGTGTCCTTCTTCTCTTTTTTTATCTGGTCAAGAATTATTCTGTTTCTTCATTGGCAGAATTTAATGTATCTAAAATATTTTATTTATTGTTTTTTTTATTGAATAAGTTTGAATGTCTGGATTATATTTTTTATATCTCATATCATAGATCCATATTCATCTGCATATTTTCCAGTGTAGGGCATGTCAAGAGATTGAGAATAATAAAATACATATCAATCTGATTGGATTATTTTATCTGTATTTAATAATGGTTTTTTAATTAAATTTTCTCGATAAGTATTGCTAACTGCGGTAATGCTAAATATCATATTTGGACTAAGTTTTGATTGATTGTATTTAAATACCAAAGTACCTGAATTTGGATCCAAAACTGTATGTTCACTATATTTATTTTTTCGTGTTTTGGGTATGTGTAAACTAAAAGAAATAAAATTTCAGTTAAGTTCCAGAGTAAATTTTTTCTTTTCATAATCAGAGAAATATAGTGTTTCTATAAAATTTTGAATATTGATTTCTATGCTTTTGTATGTTTTAGAAAATTTATTTTTTAAATTTTGTAAGAATGTGATTTTGGATTGTGTGTCTGGAAATTTACTAGAATTTTTGGAAAGATATCATGAAAGATATTTTTCTATTGGAGATGTGGGATTGCATTCTCATCTAAAATAAGCTCGCTCTTCACACTCACTTCCATCTGAAAATATACAATAACCTGCTACTCCCATAGTCGATGGACCGACATCTACACGTCTCAATACATTTTTAAATCACTTATCAACACAATATTTAGAAGCTGGATTGGCCATTCCAATAGATTTGGTTTTGATACATTTTGCTTGTGTATTGGTTTTGCAATACATTTTTGTACATCAAGAAATTTTTCAATCTACTACAGAACAATTATTACATCAGTCAAAATATGATTCACAATTGGATAGATCTGGCTTATATTTGGTACATTTTGCTTGTGTTGGTTTTTCGCAGTACATAAGTGTACAAGCAGAAAGTACTCAATCTACTACAGAACAATTATTGCATCAATCAAAATATGATTCACAATTGGATAGATCTAACTTGGGTTTTCAACACTCTCATTCATATAAGAATTTTGCTCAATTTGCATTCATCTGACATTTATTTCAAAATGTTTGCTCAATAGGTGGACAAGGAGCTTTGATACATTGCACTTGTACAGATCCACACACTGGAGCATATTCCATAGTACATATAGTGTTGTTTGTTTTAGCAAATGTTAATCAAAAAATTAAGCTAAAAAGAGATATTCATAAAAGTGTTTTTTTGTTTACAGTATAAATCATTTTTTATTTAATATAATAAATCTGACTTTTTTATAACGATAGTTACAACTCATATTTAATACCAAAATATTATCTGTAAATAATATCATAATAAGGTTTTTAAATATAAAGAATTTTTTTATTTTTTCAACGTCTTTATTTATTGACGAGACAGACTTAAATACTTATGGTTTAAACTAGCTTTAGATTGGTTTTGATTGTCTAACCTATTTGGATTTTATTTTTATTTACTATTGACTTTTGTTAGTAAAAAATTATAAGTAGTGTGAGTTTTGGTCGTTAAAATATATAATCTAAATCTAATGTTAAACAAAAATAAAAACAGACACACATGAAAAAAGCAATTATGAGAATCTTGGTAGTTATGGTCATAGTGATCGTATCAAATCAAGTGAATGCCCAGGTATATCACACTTATAGTGTGACTATTTGCTCTGGAAATTCTACTACAATCGGAAACCCTTGGCCTGGAGCTACGGTTTTCCAGTGGAACACTACACCTGCCCAATATACACAGCAGATTACCGTTAATCCTACGGTAAATACTACGTATATTGAGCATATCTACAATGGAACCGGCCTGATGGGAATAGACACATTTAACATCGTTGTGAATCCTACTCCCAATGGGACTGTTACACCTAGCCAATCTATTTGTGTTGGTACTACAGCCACTTTGACAGCTACTGGAGGTACTAATTATCTCTGGTCCACTGGATCTACTGCAGCTTCAATTACAGTAAATCCATCCAATACTACTACTTATTTTGTAACTATTACTGGATCAAATGGATGTAGTATGACTTTGAATTCTACGGTAACTGTAAATCCTATCCCCAATGGGACTGTAACACCTAGCCAATCTATTTGTGCTGGTACTACTGTTACATTGACGGCTACTGGAGGTACATCTTACCTATGGTCAAACGGTGCTAATACAGCTTCAATCACAGTAACTCCTGCAGCTACCACTACTTACTCTGTTGTAATTATTGGTACTGGTGGATGCTCTGTAACTTTGAGTTCTACGGTAACTGTAAACCCAATCCCCAATGGAACTGTAACCCCCAGCCAATCTATTTGTGCTGGTACTACTGTTACATTGACGGCTACTGGAGGTACATCTTACCTATGGTCAAACGGTGCTAATACAGCTTCAATTACAGTAACTCCTGCAGCTACCACTACTTACTCTGTTGTAATTACTGGTACTGGTGGATGCTCTGTAACTTTGAGTTCTACAGTCACTGTAAACCCAATCCCCAATGGAACTGTAACTCCCAGCCAATCTATTTGTGCTGGTACTACTGTAACATTGACGGCTACTGGAGGTACATCTTACCTATGGTCAAACGGTGCTAATACAGCTTCAATTACAGTAACTCCTGCAGCTACCACTACTTACTCTGTTGTAATTACTGGTACTGGTGGATGTAGTATGACATTATCATCTATGGTAACTGTAAATCCTATCCCCAATGGAACTGTAACTCCCAGCCAATCTATTTGTGCTGGTACAACAGTTACTTTGTCGGCTACTGGAGGCACATCTTACCTATGGTCAAATGGAGCTACTACGGCTTCAATTGTTGTGACTCCTACTGCTACTACTACTTACTCTGTTGTAATTACTGGTACTGGTGGATGCTCTGTAACTTTGAGTTCTACAGTCACTGTAAATGTAATGCCAGTAATTACTTATATTGGCAGCAATTCACCTGTTTGTTCGGGTAATAATATTAATCTAAGTGTTACCACCAATCAGACTGGATGTACATATACTTGGAATGGTCCTAATGGATTTACATCAACATTACAAAATCCTATAATTCCAAATGCAACTACGGCTGCTTCTGGTAATTATAACTGTGTTGTAAATATAGGTGTGTGTTCAACTACCGCTAATACAAGTGTGGTGGTAAATACAACCCCGACCATAAATACTATTGGAAACAATGGTCCTGTGTGTCAGGGTTCAAATTTAAGTCTTTATAGTACGGCAAATGCTGGATGTACTTATGCTTGGTCAGGGCCTAATGGATTTACATCAATATTACAAAATCCTTCAGTTCCAAATGCAACTGTAGCAGCCACTGGTACTTACAATCTTACTGTAAACTTAAATAGTTGCTTCGCTAGCTCAAACACTAATGCTACTGTTGTTTCTTCACCCAATGCAAGCATAGGAGGTAATCTCTCTGTGTGTGCTGGTATAAGTACAACATTAACCGCATATGGCGGCACATCTTATCTTTGGTCCAATGGATTGACAACTCAATCTATAACAGTCAGTCCTACTGCCACTATAACTTATTCTGTGGTTGTATCTGCTACTGGAGGTTGTTCTGCAACAGCATTTGCAACTGTAGTTGTAAACCCACTTCCAAATGTAACTATCTCTCCTATAAACCCACAAACATGTGAAGGAACAAATGTTACATTGACTGCAAGTGGAGCTAACACCTACGCATGGAATACTGGTGCTACAAGCCAAAGTATAACTGTAAATCCAAACATAATAAGTATCTACTCCGTAACTGGAACAAATACTTCTTCTTGTGCAGCTAGTACAAATGTAACTGTAACTGTCTTTCCAAAGCCTGTTGTGGTTTTGAATATGCCACAGGTGCAGATATGCATAGATGCAAATCCAATCACTTTGAATGGAGGATATCCATCTGGAGGACACTACTTTGGAAGCGGTATATTTAGCGGATTGTTCTATCCATCTACAGTGGGTGTGGGAACTTATCTGATTAGCTATGAATTCACAAATTCTTATGGATGTACGGCTACAGCAACCCAGCTTTTGACTGTAAATCCACGACCAACTGTGATATTCAATGCCATCTACCCCAACCCAGCAAGTATAAATAGCCCCGCTTTCCAATTAAATAGTGGAGTACCACTAGGTGGTATTTATTCCGGCCCTGGGGTTGTAAATGGATGGTTTTACCCATCTGTTGCTGGTGTAGGTATACATACTATCACCTATACATATATTGACTTCATGTCTTGTGTGGGAAGTGATATAGAAACGATTACTGTCGCTGCCGGATCAGCTGGTATAGAGGACCAAAACTCAAATAATAAAATAAAACTCTATCCTTCCAATCCGGTTTCTGGCTATTTAAATATAGAGATGGCTGAAAAGCCTGACTTTGTTCAAATTGTTAGCATGACAGGAAATGTTTTACAAACTGAAAAAGTAGATTCCGAAAAATTTAGGATAGATGTTTCTCGTCTCCCTAAAGGAATGCTCTTTATTAGGTTTGCTTTAAAAGATGGTAGCATGGGAACTGCCAAATTTATAAAATAATATTTCACAATCTTCCCAAAGGCAGCTCGGATTTTTTATCCGGGCTGTTTTTTTTATTTTTGAAATAAAAATCTAGCTTTATAAGTAGCAAATAAAGAAACTGACATGCTAAATATAGCTTAGAAATTACATATTCACAATAGACCAAAAAAACAAGCACAAAGAAAGCAATTGATAATTGCAAACATTTTTGTCTAATTTTGTCTTGATTTTAAAAAGTAATTGCATATATATTCCCGTACATGTTATTTTTTTGTAATTTTAAATTATTTGTAAAATATATTTATGCCTACTATCAACCAGCTCATCAAAACATGAAGAGCAAAGAGAAAAGTAAAATCAAAAGCTCCAGTTTTGCAATTTGGAATAAATAAATTGAAAAGCAACAAGAGAATAGAAAAACCAGCTCCATTCAAAAGATGAGTTTGTCTAAAAGTTTCTGTAATGGGACCAAAAAAACCAAATTCAGCTCAGAGAAAATTTGCTAAGGTAAGACTATCAAATTGAGCAGAAGTTTTGGCTTATATTCCAGGTGAAGCTCATACTTTGCAAGAACATAGTGTTGTACTTGTAAGAGGATGAAGAGTAAAAGATCTACCAGGTGTGAAATATCATATAGTTAGATGAAAATATGATGCAAACCCAGTATGAAATAGAAAACAATCAAGGTCATTGTATGGCTGCAAAAGACCCAAAAAATAATTCTTTATAATATTTATTTAATATTTCAACTATGACTAAAAAAGATTTTGTTTGATTTCAATCAAATGAAAAGATAGAGAAAATAATAAATTATCTTATGGAAAGCTGAAAAAAAAGTGTAGCTAAAAAGATTTTTGCAAATACTTTACAAGAGATTAAATCTAGCTGACATATGAATCCTGTAATAGTTGTGGAAACAGCTATAGAAAATGCATCTCCTAGTGTGATGATCAAATCCAAAAGAATTGGTTGATCTATATATCAGGTGCCAGTAGAAGTAAAAGCAAATAAAAGATTGTTCTACTCTATAAAATGGATACTTGATGCTGCTAATGGTAAAAAATGAAAACCAATGTACAAAAAATTAGCAGAAGAAATCTTGGCAGCTTACTCTAGTCAATGATCTGCTGTAAAGAAAAAAGAAGAAACCCATAGAATGGCAGAAGCAAACAAAGCATTTGCTTATATGGCAAAATATGTTAGTTAATATTGTATAATTTATAATTAAAATATTTAATCTATTAAAATAAATACTAATGGGAAATACCAATGGAGGAAAATATCCAAGAGTCTTTTTTAAACTCAATATAGCAAAGCAAAAATCATGAGACAAACATGATAAAGCTATCGAATGGTATATTGATACTTTGAAGAAAGAAGAGAAAATGTGAGAAACAAAACGAACTATAGACACAAAGAAAAAAGCACTTAGCAGACTAAAAAGATATGGAATCAGAAGTGCTGAAGTGATTAAATTTTTGGAAAGAAAATGATTAAATGATTTAGTATCTAAAGTATCTTTATAATGGTTAGATTAAAAACAAAGGCAAAAAAAAAGCTAAACAAGGCTTTGACAAGAGTTGAGAAAGTAGTTATTCAAGATGTTAGAAAAGCACTTGAACAACAGAAAAAATGGAAAGCTAAAGTAATGAATAGTAGAGCTAAATAGTTTTATTAAATGATAAAAAATCACAAATGAATTATTCAAGATTAAAAAATATCTATGATAAAAACAATGAAAATATATTGCCTGTAAAAGCATGAATGTTTTTGGAGATACATGAAAAGATAAGTGAATGAGACTGAAACAGAATATGGAAATTTAAATGACTTGTAATCAGTGTAAAAAAACCAAATCATCCAGATGGTACATTTACTATTAGATGACCAGTTGCTCGTATGACAATAGAAAAAATATATCCTTTATCATTCAAAAAATTTGATAAAGTATTGTTGATCGATGACTATAAAGTAAAAAGATCAAAATTGTATTATATAAGAGAAAAAGTTTGAAAGGATGCAAGATTCAAGAGTAAAATGATTATAGAAAACAAAGATCTAGATCTAACTAAATGATGAAAAAAAGAAAAAGTTAAAAAACCAGAATAAAATTATCTTTTAAATTTTGAAAACAATATAAATGAAACTCAAGGTTCAATCTCGTGAATTAACTGGTAAAAAGGTTAAGCAATTGAGAAGACAAGATATCATACCAGCTGTAATATATGGTAAACACACCAAAGATTCTATATTAATATCATGTAACAAAAATGAATTTTTGAGATTATTCAAAAAAGCTGGACATTCTACTGCCATCACAATTGAGTGAGAGGGACTAGATCAGTTGGCTCTTATCCATGATATACAAGTAGATCCTGTGACTGATTTTTTGAGTCATATAGATTTCTTGGCTGTAAGTAGAGACGAAAAAGTTACTGCTGAAATACCTGTAGTTCTAAAATGAGAATCAAATATAGAAAAATTATGAGAATGAAAAATACAATTACTAAAAGATACTGTAGAAGTAGAAGCTTATCCTCAAGACTTGCCTCATGAAATTATTGTTGATATATCTGTGATACAAAAGATGAGTGATGTTATATTTGTTAAAGATCTAGATGTATGATCAAAGGTAGAAATACTTGAAGATCAAGACCAAGCTATGGTAACAGTAATATCATTTACAGAAGAAGTAGAAGAAGCACCTGCTGTAGAATGAGCAGCTGCATGAACAGCTTGAGTAGCAGCTACTGCTGCAACACCAGCTACTGCTGATAAAAAAGAATGAGACAAAAAATCAGATAAAAAATAATATTTTGATTTATAATTAGTTGTCCCAAATATCGGGACTCGTCCTGAAGTATTGGGATTAGATTTTAGTTATTAGTTTTATGAAAATGCCTAGAGTTTGCTATTTCACATGAACGTGAACAAAGTCATGAAATAATAGATCTCATAGTATGAGAGCTACAAAAAGAACATTTAAGCCAAACTTAATTACAAAGAAAGTTACTTTTGAAGACTGAACTAAAGCTAACATAAAAATTAGTTCAAAGATATATAAAAAATTGAAAGGATTTATATAAAAATTTGAAGCGCTTAACTGTTAAGCGTTTTTGTGGGGTGGTAGCTCAGTCGGTAGAGCAATAGCCTTTTAAGCTAGTGGTCCCGGGTTCGATCCCCGGCCACCCCAAATTAAGTTGTAAAGCATAAAAACTAACATAGAGAGCTGAACTAATATTCAGTTTTTTTGTTTTGAAAAATTATTATATAATTATATATTCTGGTAACTTTATTATTTTATTATTACCTTATGTACTATATTTATATTCTAAAATGAATAGAAAAACATTACATATGATATACTAATAATATTAAAAGAAGGATATATGAACACAATAGTTGAAAAACACAAACGACTAGAATTATGTGAGAATTTATTTTGCTGTGATATTTTGAAAAAGAGACAAAAGAAGAAGCCTTAAGATTAGAAGAAATTATAAAAAGAGATGGTCATATAAAACATCGATTACAACATCCTACTTTCAAAAATATAGTCATATAGTCCCGGGTTGGACCACGGAGTACTCCGTGGCGAGCCCCCGGCCACCCCAAATTAAGTTGTAAAGCATAAAAACTAACATAGAGAGCTGAACTAATATTCAGTTTTTTTGTTTTGAAAATATTTCACCAATGAATTAGCTTCTATAAAATAGCACAGATAAACCTGGTATGATCCTGTAAAATTATAAATTTATAAGATTATTTTACAATCTATTCATTTAGATTGTGCATCATCTATAAGTTTTTGAAGAGCATCTTGTCAATTTGGTAAGAGTTTAATCTTTTTTAATTTTAATCAATCTGACTTTGCTAGTTCTTCTGATATTAATTTTACTCCTCTATCATCATCTCCAAATCTAAATCAATCTGACTTTGCTAGTTCTTCTGATATTAATTTTATTCCTGTATCATCTATGAATAAATTTTCTGGGACTTCTCTTCATAGTCAGCCTGCTTCTTCTATTGCTTTTGATATCAATTTTGCTCTATCAGATGTAATTTCGTTTCATCATAAATTTAGATGTGATCTTCATCTTCATAAGCTTGGTTTTACTGCTTCTGCTAGTGCTTTTGCTCCTTCTGCTTTTTCTAGTGCTTTTGCTATTGCTTCTGCTCATTCATCTCAGATAGAATTATCAATTCTTAAACCTCAGATAATATTATCAGAGATATCTAATATTGATCAGGATTTAAATCAGCCTGTTTGTTCTATTGCTTCTGCTAGTGCTATAGCTCAATCACCTCAGATGTCGTTTGAGCATAAATCTAATCTTGATCATTCTTTGAGTCAGCCTGTTTTCGCTAACATTTCTGCTATTGCTTTTGCTCCTTTATCTCAGATTTCGTTAAATCATAAATCTAATCTTGATCCCTCTTTGAGTCAACCGGTCTTTGATATCGCTTCTGCTATTGCTATCGCTCACTCATATCAGATATTGTTATATCTTAAATCTAGATATGATCATGCCTTTAATCAGCCTGTCTTTTCTATTGCTTCTGCTATTGCTTTTGCTCCTTTATCTCAGATTTTGTTAAATCATAATTTTAGTTCTGAAAATGCTTTTAATCAATATGTCTTTTCTATTGCTTCTGCTATTGCTATCGCTCAGTCATCTCAGATTTCGTTTGATTGTAAATCTAATCTTGATCCCTCTTTGAGTCAACCGGTCTTTTCTATAACTTCTGCGACATCTTTTGCTCAACCGTCATGGAGAGCATTTCATCGTAAATCTAAATATGATCATTTTTTTAATCAATGTGTCCTAAATTCATCCACAGTTATCCTAGTTTTTTTTTTAAATCAACCGGATTTTAATAGAGCTTCTGCTATATCTTTTTTTCATTCATCTGAGATATCCATTCTTCATTGTCATGGCTTAGGTGTTTGTGATAAACCATCATTTATTAATAAATCCGTATCTAACATTTTAATATATTTTATAAGTTAAAAGATTATTTTATAATATAATATATATATTATATCAATATGTCAAATATTTTAATACTATTTTTTGATTTGTAAAATTATACTAATAATGAAATATTAATTTTTATATATAAAAAAGGTCTGAACGGGTAAACCCAATCCAGACCATTAGAGAACATTTTTCATAATTATTATTTCTTAATTTTTCTTTTCCCTTTTGGGGAAGTTTTATTTTTTTTATGTTTTCTTACTCCACGCAAAGCTCTTTTGCGTGCATTGCTTTTTCTCATAATAGACCTCCTTTCTGGATTTTGGTTTATGTTTTATAGTGGTATATATATTATTGGAGTATTAAGCAAGTTATTATTTTTGTAGAAAATTATGCGATATATGCTTGAGGAGCTATTCATATGATTTTAGATACTTTGCTTGTATTGTCAGCGAGACCATGAAGTGTTTTTCTAAAATTAAGCACATTTGCTGTCAATTTTTCTGTATCGGTAATTTTATTTTCTTCCACATCCCTATTTATAAAGTTTGCCATATTCTGGAAATTACCAGCTCAGTTCCAAGTTCAATAAACAAAAACAAATAATAATCTTCAATCAGTTTTGATTATATCTAGAGCTTCTTTGTGAAGATTTCTATCACATAATTTGCGATATTGCTCAAGCATCATTTCTCAGACAAGTTCTCTAAGTCTAGATTGTATTTTTCATCATGGATATCAATGTTTTCGTAATGTTGGGTTTTCTGCTCTATCCTTATCTATAAGAGCTCGAAATTCTTTTCATTGAGGCGTATCTTCTAGTCATTTTCAATATTGTCTATCTATTCACATCATAGTTTCTCATGATACTCACATTCATGATATATTCATATCTGGATGATAATAGCCGCCTTCTATTTTATCGATAATAGAAGAGACCATGTTTTGTTCATTAGTCATATCTTTTGTGATATCACCAGACCAAGTGGTAGTTTCTGGATTTGTGGTAGTGGATGTTGCTGCTGTTGTGGTGCTTGATTTTAAGTATTGTCATGGGGTAATCGCTTTGGTTTTTATTCAATCTACAATATTTTTTTGATCGACTACTACTCATCAAATGACCGCAAGTCAAAATTCATTTTGTCAATTTATATCTTTCATAAACTTTTGGTCTTTTATAAGTCTAGGTATAACCAAATTTGTATAAGATTTTACAAAGTCGGCCTCTTTTCATTTAAATTTTTCTTTATCTATCTTATATGTTTTGGCTCAGTCACTACCTGTGGTTTCTGATATCATATTGGTCCATGTTCAACCTAGCTCTTGTAATGTAAGAGGATTTATAATCTCAGGATTTTTTAAATTATTTTTTATACTGTCACAGATCACATTGTAATCAAGTGGTATTTTGGCTTTGATATCAGATCAAACAGTACCTATATCGTTGGCATATAATTTCAGCACACTTCCAGAATCACCTTCTTTGACTGATGATTTGGACATATTATCTTTGAAATAATTCATAGAATCTGAAATGAAATCTTTTTTTTCTGGTGTATCGAGTTGTTTTTCTATTTTTCTAGATAATCGTTTTCTCTGCAATCAATCCAATCATCATGAAAATCATAGAAGACTCAAAATCATATTAAGTACTCACTTAAATGGCTTTAGCATATCAAACATATTTATTCACAACATTTTTTCAAATGGAGCAATCAGTCCGTTTGCTTTGTCCATCATATCTAGAGCTCACTGAGCTAGATCTTTTCTCTTATCTAAAAATCAATCAGACTTCTCAAGAGCTGATATAATTGCTTTTATTGTCTTGGGATCGTTTTTTATAGCAGAATTTTCAGCTATTTTTTTTAGATAATCTTTTTCAGCTGGTGTCATATTTACATCTCACTCCTGTATTCATAAATCATTTAGAGAAAGAGTAATCACATCTTTTGTAGATTGTAATTTTTGATTATTTACAAGTTCTATAAATTTATATGGGTTCATAAGCTGAGGTATTTTATGTGCATTATCCCAAAGTGTAGGTTGTAATGAAAGAAAATCTATTGCCTTGGTTATTTTTTTTCATGTAGATAAAAATTCTCATCATTTTCAAAATGTTTTGAGAAATCAATCAAAAAGATTTTTGAATCAACTCAAATCTACCTTACCCAAAGAAGAAAAAAAATCTGCATTATTATTTCCATTTTTTAGTCAATCCATAAGCATAAATTGTATTCATGTATTGATAGATTTTAGTGCCGCTTCTGGAAATTTTTTTTGATTTTGATCCAAAAATATAGATTCTAAATATTTTTGAACTGTCGTATTTATCTGATTAGTAAATCTATCTATCTTGGCTTCTACATTTCAATTTAAATCTGGATATATTGAAGTATCTTTGAATGTCTCTTGTAACTTGGCATATAGTCATGTTTCTTTTATAATTTCAAGTGCTTGAGGATTGGGGTTGTTTGACTTCTCTACATCTTGTTTCAATGTGCTTTCTTTGGACTGTGTCTGTGCTAATATTTGATCTTCAACTTTTTTTTTATCATCTTCTAATTTTTGTAATTTAGTCTGTTTTTCTTTTTCGTCCAAAACTTGAACCTTTAGATCACCGATCTGTTTTTCTAGGTCCTGTTTTTGCTTATTTAGATTTTCAAGCTCAGTAGCTGGTGTTTCTTGCTTTGGAGCTGGTGTCATATTTAGACATAGATAAAATATATATTAATTATAAATTAAAAGCCAAAAAAAGCAAAAAAAGCAAAGCTTTTTGCGGTGCTATTAAGTGCAAAAAAAGCAAAGCTTTTTGCGGTGCTATTAAGTGCAAAAAAAGCAAAGCTTTTTGCAGTGCTATTAAGTGCAAAAAAAGCAAAGCTTTTTGCAGTGCTATTAAGTGCAAAAAAAGCAAAGCTTTTTGCAGTGCTATTAAGTGCAAAAAAAGTGAAGCTTTTTGCAGTGCTATTAAGTGCAAAAAAAGTGAAGCTTTTTGCAGTGCTATTAAGTGCAAAAAAAGTGAAGCTTTTTGCAGTGCTATTAAGTGCAAAAAAAGTGAAGGAAATTTTTTATTAATTTAATATTATTTATGGGGCTTTTCCCGCCCCAAACCCTAGGACCAATATTTTTGACTTGATTCAAAAATACTGGACAAAAAACTCAAGTCGCACTAGGCACTATCAAATTTAATAATTCTTGTTGTATTATTGTATAACCTGGTAATTGTTTATTTATATTGCCTTGGTAGTGCGACATTTTTAGTTTTTAGAAGAATAAATATTTGTCTTTAAATATAATAACAATACTTACGAATATATTATACCAAGAAAGTGTAAAGCTGGAAAGACCGCAAAGTAGCAAGATAGAAAAATCAAATGCGGACTGATTTTTCTTGAGTTTTTTTCGTTAGTTTTTTGGGTCAAGCCAAAAAAGTAACTCGTAGGGTTTGGGATACGAAAAATCCCATAAAAAAATGTTTATAAATTCTCAATCTGCTTATACTCCATCCCTTTTATCATTTACAAGTCAATGCAAAGGTATCTCATAGTAGATTCCGTCTGCAAAAAAATAACTCTTTGACTTCGCAAAGGATGAGTGCTGGAATGAAAGTAATTTTTGATAAGCAAAAAGCCCAGGATAAACCTAGGCTTTCTGAGGAAGAATGTGAATTATTGGACAATAAATTTCTTTGAGAAAGATTCTTTCCCAAGGATACGAAGTGAATACATTCCCGGATGAAATGATTTTACATCGATTGTAAATTGTTGTCCACTGTATTTTTTTTCAAGGACGATACGTCCTGATAAATCAGATATGAACACATTATATTCTCCTGATTGATTGAAAGAAACAGTAAGATAATCTGTGCTTGGATTTGGATAGATAGTAATTTTAGAATCAGATTTGGGTTCTGTAACTTCAGTTGTAGTACCTGCATTTGCAAATATAAGAATCTGGCCCCAATCTGAAATCATTACGAAATCAATTTTACCATCATTACCAACTATATCGCCTGTAGACAGCATCTGATCATAAGCATGATAGTTGCCACCGATCGTAGTAAAATTTAGGGATTGATTGGAAGATAAAGTAAAGAATTCCAATACTCTCAGATTTGATGAACTTGGATTTAAATAGACTGTTTCGTCTCTTTCATTGTTGTCAAAATCAGCTGAAGCTGCAGATGGATAGCAAGATAGCATATTTTCAAGCCCCATATTTACCCAGTTTCCGTTTTGATATTGGATAAAGCGAGTATTTTCATTTGGTTGTCCATAAACACTATTGATCATGAGTCCTTTTCCTGTCCCCAAAAAATCTCCAAACGATACACTGGATGTAATTAAAGTATTGCCCATCGAACCCAATATTGGAAAATACAAAGGTGCTGTATAGAAGAATCCGTTGTTATTGAGATATACATATATACCTGATGACAAGCCTTGACCTGCCATAAAAATAATGTCATCCCAACCATCGGAATTTACATCCCATACTTTGATTTGGTTATAACCTGCTTGTATAGCAGAAACATTATCATAAGCATAGAATCCCATGTCTGATTGAACAAAGATGGTTAAGTGATCAGAATTCCAATTGGAACAAACAAAATCATCTTTACCATCTTGGTTGAAATCTCCCTTGGCAATTCCATCAGTGGAAAAGCCTGAAAATAAGGTAAGATGATTGTTGTAGTTGAAGTCAAAACCTGGATTTTGGAAGATAATATTTACACTATCGGAAAATACATAGGCAATATCTTCGAGATTATCATTGTTTGCATCTAAAATTACGAAATTTTGGATAGTTGAATGACAGTCAAGAATATATTCCATGGATGATATACCATCTGCATTTACTTTTGATATCCTAAGGTAATAGTTTGATATACCAGGATTAGAAGTTTGAACTCCATAGATAGCAACAATTTCTTGTTGACCATCGTGTTCCATATCTCCTATAGAGACCATTGAACAAGTTAGGTAATCAGCAATGTAAATGCTGTCGTACTTTGTAATTGAAATCTGCCCAAATACAGCAGAAGAAAAAGCAAGCAATAAAATAAATGAAGCCACACTGATAAATTTTTTCATAGATGGTTTTTTTTTGTTTTTTTTGAAGTTCTCAAAAAGCTTCTCGCCAAAAGAATTGAGAACATAATAGTAAACTGCAATGGCGATTTAAAAAAAGGAGAATATATTGTGTTAAGGATCTTCTTTATGTGTAGAGTATATAATGAAAACATAACATATTACAAGTCTTTTTTATAATATGTACATATCTTTGTTTGTGTATTAATTTATTTGACAAATATATTGTTTTGATTATAATTTTTGGGTATTTAATATATTATAGGTAAATGAAAACAGCAAAAAAAGTTTTGATATGAGCGGCTATTGCTAGTTCTATACTAATATGAAATCCTAGTTTTTCTCAAAACAAAGAAAATGTAAAAAATCATGCAAAAAAAGAATTGTTAAATATCAACAGTAAAGACCTAGTACATGATACAATAGTGAAGATGGAATTTAAAGATATTTTGAAAATTTATGGTAAAGAAAAAGGTATGGAAATTATCAGAAAACATTTTTTGGAAGAAATAAATATGTATAGAAAAAACAATGGTAGACCATTATTGGTACTAGACAAAACTCTAAATGAAGCAGCACAAAAATTTGCAGAATATTGATCTAAATATAAGCAACTCTGACATGAATTTGATGGAAAATGAGTATGGGAAATGTGAGTAGATATGAAGGGATATTCTTCACGATGAGAAAATGTAGCATATTGAGGAACAAATATAGCAGAAGTAGTGTCTGATCGATTCAATAGATCTGAACCACATAAAAAAACCATGCTAGGTTTAAACACATCTCAATATTCATGAGATACTATACCATATACATCAGTAGGAATAGGCATAGACTGATTGTTTATAGTTGTGGAATTTGCAACTCGCTAATAATATTATAGAGAATATAAATTTTTAAATTTTTCTGCTTGTTGAGATTGTGCTCATCCAAGTGTATTATATAAATTTAGCAAATCTGTGGCTGATGGTATATTATCAGGATTTTTTAAATTACTATTATTTATTTTTTCTACTGTATATTTTGAATTTTCATCCGCTTGATTTGAATCTGGAATATTTATATAAAAAACTGGTCATCAAACATCAGCTTGGTCATAATGTGTATTTCATTTCATACCGTCAAGTGTAGTTTTTTCATTTCCATGACTTCAGTAGTGACCTTCATCCACCATTTTTGCAAAAGTTTTGGTGGTTGTAGTTTTACCATCTGGACTAGTAACATCTTGTTTTTCAAATTCAAACATTTTGATTTGATCTCATATCTTGACTGCAACCTTCAATCATGTTTCTAATAATATTTCTGGAGATTTATTACTTATTTGAAATTCTGTAGGTGGTTTACTTTCTCCTTTTATTGATCATATACCAGAGAATACAACTCATCATTCTGTTTCTTTATCTCATTTCTTGTCACTAGTATGGATATCTAGATCTAATTTTGATTTCTTCAACTGATCTATATGTTGGGCATCTATCTGACTAATTTGCATGATTGCTCTAGTGATGGCAAATCCTCGATTAGATACTATATCTGTATTGGAAATATCTTTGGCATCTATCTTTCATTTTTCTGCTAACCATGTACCAAGATTATTATAATCTACAGGAAGATCTGATGTATCAACTCATTTTGATTTCAAAAGATTTAAATGTTTTGTAAAAGATTCTTCAATTATCTTTTTTCAATTTGGTGTGACCGGAGTAGCATCCGCATAACCGATTAATTTAATAGATGTAATAGTATAGTTGTTGTCATATGTATTTTTGATATTGTCTAAACTGTTGTTTATTTTTTCTTGTTCAGCTGGTGGCAATTCAAATAATTTTCCAATAATTTGAGTATCTTTGTAATCTGCAAGATCAACACTTCACATTCTAGATTTTTGTAAGTCTTGTCCATCTTGTTTTAGTTGTATATTATTTTGTATTATCTGTTGTTGTTTATCTTGGTATGATTTAGAGCTATTTAATAATCATTCAAAATTTTCGGGTGTTATAGAATATAATTTACGATCTCAATTTTGATTAAATTCATTTATTTGATTTTGTAATACACTCGCTGGTATAGTCATAAAAGCTTTGGCTATTTCTTTTTTTTGAAATGGATTAGTGTCAGATATACTAGATAAGCTTAAATTATCTCTACCGTTTTGAGAAAGTGCAGGACTATTTATAATCTTCATAGAAAATCATGTTTTCGCCTGAGTAAAATAACTCATAAAAGCGACAACTGATTTGAAATCTTTTTGTACCAAATCATCTACAATTTTATCTGATTCATTTGTTAGTCTTATATTTTCCAATGTTTTTTGATCTATTTTAGCTAAGAGATCTACTCAAGGCATATTATCTTTTTTATCTGTTGGTTTATTATCTGTTTTATCTATTGGCTTATCTGGAGATTTTTTATTTTCCAAAGATTTATTTGTTTTGTCAGGCTCGGGAAATTTCTTGTCTATTGCTTTTTGGACTTTTTCAGAATCCTTAAAATCTTTTATTGTATTGATAGCTCATTGTTCAGCTTGATCAACCACAGTTTCCTTGGTTTCTATTTTTGATTGTTTTTCTCATTCTCCTGGCATTGTTTAAATTGTAATATAATAAAATTAAATATTTTTTAGTAAATCTTCTGGATCTCATTCCTGTTTTTTATCTAATTCTTCTTGTCTTTTTATCTCTGCAATAATTTCGGAAAATCTTTTTATTTTGTTTTCTGCAGCTTCTTTGTTTCATAGGCTCAAATCTTCAGCTATTTCCAAAATGGATTGATAAATATAAACTAGCATCTTATCATCGATTTCTTGGATAGAATTTATAGTTTTATAAAACATTTCAAATGTCTTGTGTGTAGATTGAAGCTGTCTAAGCATCTCCAAGACTTTTAGTTTTTTTGTATCATTTGACAGAGCATTGAAATGTTCTACTTGTTTGGGTATATCCATAATAAAATTTGATTTTTATAAAGTATATGAGATTATAAATGAAATGTTAAGATTTGTCAAATTTTGCTACAAATTATATAAAAACAAAAGTTATAAAATAACTAATAGATGAAATTTTATTCTGATTTGACTGATATTTTAATTTTTAATTATTTGTTTGGGGATTGTTTTTGGAAACATATTTTCACATTTCAAAATCAAAATATCTTCTGGTTTTAGTCTGTTCAATTTTTGTAACTTTAAATAGAACTTTATCTAAGTAAGTATTGATATATTTCGGATCTTTCTTTAAATTATCAACCATATATTTTACTCATGTCAAAAACCTAGCTTGAGCCAATAATTTGTTTCATTCGTTTGTAAATTTTCCATTATTACATTTTGATTCCATATCTGTTATCAAATATTCATATCACTTTAGATCTTTTTTTAGTTCGACCACTGCTGTGATTAAATTTTTTGTTAATGCTTCAGTGACTCTTACATTATCCACTCAAGATCAAATATTTATATTCAAATTGGTTCAATTTGGCAATCTATTGTTTATAACTTCTTTTATAGAAAGTATCTGTTTATCAAAATTTTGTTTTCCTGTCTCGCTAAGTTTCCACTCTCAAGAATTGAAATTTTCTTGTTGAGAGATATTATTGTTTCATGCTATTGAATTTTTATTTACAAATATTCCATCTGTTCACGTAGTCACAAATACTTCATCTTTTTCATTGGAAAAAACATCTACTGCTACGATAGGTTTGCTTCAATATTTTTCTGAATCTATTTTGATAGATCAGTTTTCAATAGTCAATCATTGTGGATTGTTTCAAGGAGCAATGTTCCATTTTATAATATTTTGATCAGTTTTATTTTGGGATGTCGCATCGACTCATTGAGTAATTCATGTTATTTTTGTGTCTCATACCTTTACAAGTATAGTAGCTCATTTGAGATCTACTCAAGAAGCCATAAATCAAATATTTAAAGTCTTTTGTCATGATAGCCAATCTACAGCTGTTGTAGTATGTCATGGGTCTCATTCATTATAATTAAATAAATTTACTCAAAAATTATCTTTGTACCCAGGAACCATTCATTGAGTTGAAGATTTATCTCAAACTATTATACGTTTTTGTGACAACAAAAGTTGAACATTATCTCACTCTTTGAATAACAATGGATATATTGCTTTTCTATAGTCTGTAATCCATTTTCATGATCTAATATCTTTTTTGCTAGCAACTATGATTTGTCAAAAATATCATGAAAAAATATCTTTTCGTTCATTGGGAATGTTTTGCATTTTAGAGGTAAGATCTTTTCTTGTTAATTTTTCTGTATTGTTGGAATTGTATTGTTCTATAAACATATTTAGTGTCTTGGAAACTAGATCAGAATTTGCAAATACAGAATCTACATTAGCATCTTTACCGGAACTTAAAATTCAGTTTTTGATCATATTTATAAAATCTGCCTCTCATTTTATTTCCAAATTTTTTTCATTTATATTATCCTGTACTATCTTATCTTCCTGTTGTTTTATGATTAGTTGTTTATCTACAGATGCCAATAAATTACTTATTTGATTTTTCATATCTGTCTTTTCTTGTTCTGAAAATTGATCTTTTTTGTCTCATGTAGATGTGGCATTTACACTATCATTCAAAAACTTTAATATGTTTTTATAAGAATTTAAATATTGCGAACTGAGTGTTTCTAAATTTGGTCTTTTAGCATTTGTATTATTAAGAAACTTGTTTACTCAATTTAGAATTGTATTTATGCTATTTTTTTTATTAAATTCTTCTTTGACTTTTTCGTCAAGTTGATTGTTTTTGTCTGTGTCTAAAATTTTATTCAGATACAATACATCATTTCTATCTATTCAATCTTTTCGTTTAGCTTCCGCTTTTACAAAGTTTTCTAACTGTCAAACTTCTCACATTTTTTTATATTAAAATTTAAATCTGATTTATTAAATTTTCCAAATTTTCTATATCGGTTTGGTCTGTGATCATGCTCTGATTTTCTTTATTTTTTAGACTTGTTAAAATATTTATTCACTTCTCTATTTTGTCTTTCTCTATTGCATTGTCTGTATTCTTTAATGCATTTCAAAAAATTAAAATAAGAGAATCTAATAATTCATCTGAAATTTGATTTGCTTCAATCAAAACCTTAAGATCTCCTGCTATAACCAAAGAAGCTGGGGAAATAGCATCCAATAGTTTAAGTATATAATCTTTTTTTGTCATTATATTTTGTAATATAAATAGTTACCTATATTATAAACCTATATATTATAAAAGTAATTTTATTGCATAAAAATCATTTAAATAATTTGACAAAACATATATTATACATATACTTATATATAATTTATAATTAATTTTGACATGAAGAATAAACTTATTGTAACTACTCTATTGGGGGCTTCGCTAATATTGGGAAACTGAGTTTCTTGATTATGACAAAATTGAAAAAATGTAGTAAAAGAAAAAAAGAAAGATTTTGCTGAAGCTTTTGCTATGCAAAAAAACGATACAGATAAAATAAATTATGATCATATGCTGAATATAAAAATAAATGAAACGACACCAGAAAAACTCAGAATATATATAAATTATTATGTTAATCAGCTAAGGGAAAAGAAATGATTAAAGCCTTTGAAATTGGATAATAAAACAAATAAAGTAGCTCAGGATTATTCTAAATATTTGTATGATAATCATAAGGATGATGAAATAACATATGAAGATCATTTTGATAAAGAGTGAAATTGAGTATTGGAAAGAGTTAGATGAGCCGGTATAATGCTTGATAAAGAATGTTATGGAGACTGCAAAAAAGTTTGAGAAAATCTAGCAACATCAAATATGACAATCAAAACACTTGTAGATATGTGGATGAATAGTCTATCTCACAGAGATAATATATTGGGTGGTTCATTTAATTATATATGAATATGACATTATATTTGATCAAACAATGTCGTAGCTGTTTTTGTAAATTTATGAAAATAAAGTCAAACAAATAAATTTTCTATATAAATATTTTTTTAATAAAATCTGTTTATAGTTTTTAAATAAAATTTGTTTATAAATTTTAAATAAAATTTGCACTTTTTGAAAAACAAAAAGTACTATTAAATTTATTATAAATTTTGCATTTCAAACACCAAAATTTTATAATAAATTTGCAATCAGACTTATTTTCATTATTATATCACACTATGTTGTTGCGTGCTAATAGTATTAAATACTCTGCATGACAATAAGTTTTGAAATATTTTAAATTCTAAATTTAAGTTATGGATTTTGACCCAAATAAAGATTATTATAACATATTATGAGTATCTGAAGATGCTAGTCCGGAAGAGATCAAAAAGGCTTTTAAAAAACAAGCTGTAAAACATCATCCTGATAAATGAGGAAGCAAAGAAGAATTTCAAAAGATGAACGAAGCTTATCAAGTAATTTGAGATGCAGATAAAAAATCACAATACGACTCATTTAGAAAATGAGGATTTGGATGATTTGGAGGTGGATGAAATTGAGGTTTTGATTTCTGATGAGGTGGTGCTTGATGATTTGATTTTGGTAATGTAGATTTAGGAGATTTGATGTGAGGAATATTTGGATGATGATGATTTGGAGGAGGATGAAATAGCAGACCTATGAAATGAGATGATATCAAAGATAGTATAAATGTCAGTTTTGAAGAATGATTTCTATGAGTAGAAAAAAAGATAGCATATTACAGATATATACAAGCTCAATGAGTAGAACACAAACAATGTGATGTATGTAAAGGAAAAGGTAAGACAGTTAAACAGATGAGAACTCCATTTGGAGTAATGCAAACTCAATCTGTTTGTGATAGATGTGGATGAACAGGAAAAATTTATACAAAAAACTGAAAAGAACTAGATAATGGATGACTAGAACGCGTCAGAGAGACTTTGGACATAAAAATACCAGCCTGAATCAAAGATGGTGCTTATATCAAATTTACAGGCAAAGGAAATGCGGGAATTGGCGATGTTCCAAACGGTGATATTTATATACAGATACATATAGTTCCAAATAAAGTATACGAAAGGAAATGAGATAATTTATACAGCAAGATAGAAGTGACATTGTTTGATATGGTTCTAGGTTGAGAAGTACAAGTTCCTCATCCAGAATGAAAAATGAAAGTAAAAATTCCAAAATGAACACAAATATGAGATATGATCAAGGTAAGTGCAAAAGGCTTCTGAGCTGGATGAATATTTAGTAAAAAATGAGATATGTACTTGATACCTCACATAGCTATTCCAAAAAAATTGAGTAAAGAGCAAGAAAAATTATGGGAAGAACTTAGAAAGAAATAGGGACTGTCATTTCGAATGTAATGAAAAATCCCTTTAATTATTTATAATTATCGCTTCGCTATGACTTACTTTTGACTTAACTCAAAAGTAAGCAAAAACTCAAGCCAAAACAGTCTGCGTGTGTTTTGGCGATTTGCTATTTATGCAGACTTTCCAGCCTTATGCCTTTTATATTTAATATATGTGTAAATATTGCTATGCGTATTTCAGAAAAAATAGTCAATGATTTGGCGAAGTCCTAAGCAAAGTCTTAGGGTTCTTTACAAATTGTTTGAGCTCCTGGTCATACGCAAAAAACAAACAAAATTATTTTAGCGAGTCTTGTAAAGAACTAGCTTTCCTGCCTGCCAGCAGGCAGGTTTGCCTATTTTTTGGCAATGAAAAAAAATCAGCCTGCGGAGCAAAAAAAAACAATTATAAAAGAAGCTTTATAAAAATTTAATTAAAAGATCCTCCGACTATGCGGAGGACAAGATCCCCCGACTATGTAGAGAAAAGATATAATAAAAAACACCCCAGACAAAATCTGAGGGTTTTTGGTTTGTGGGTTTGTAGGGTTTTTAATAAGATATCAATACTTCCATTGCTTTGAGTTTTACAACTTTAAGCAGAAACTTTTCACAATCATCGCGAGATATCGCCTTATCTGTGTTATTGTATTTAAAATACAACATAGATAGATTGGGGATCATCTTGTCGATGAAATGATTGGCATCAACATCATTGCCAAATGTTTTGTTTCGAGTCTTGGAAAACTCTGTCATATTTGACAGGGAAATTTGTAGTTGCAAACTTAGATCCTGAGAAATCTCCTCTGCAATATCAGAAGCTATCTGTTCGTTGGTCATTTGTGGACCAAGATTCTGTGGTAAATATTTCGATTTACATGCACAGAATTTTGTGTACAGCTTAGCAAGAAAATTGTCAAGATGTGTACCGGAAGCCAATGACTTCTTTGATTTAGACCTTAAAATAAAGAAGATAGCGATAAAAAGAATAATAGCGAGCCCGCCCGCTACTAATAAAAAATGATTAATGTTCATAGGACGATTGTTTTTTGTTTTTGAAATGATTTATTATCTGGAAAATGAATTTCATTGCAAATCCAGCCACTAAAGCAGTGCCCAATACTAGGCCCAATACTGACATTTCCATAAGTCTAAATTTTTTATATGAAAGTTTTATTTTGGATGTTATAATTATTTTATAATATAAGTCAAGTGTGATTGGATTGATGGTAATTCTAAAAAAATATGCCCTGTCATTCCCGGACTTGTCCTTCGCGTAGTCGGAGGGTTATCTTTTGGAAGAGGGAATCTACTAATATATTTGTACTAATCCCGCTAAAGCGGGACTCACTTTGTTCGGATTTCGGTTGCAGACTTTGTCAACAAAACTAGAATGACTAGTAAAAGAGAAACATAATTAGTAAATAAAAAAAACACCCCGGACAAAATCCGAGGGTTTTTAAAATAAATTAATTTTGGCGGTTTAAGATAAGATTGTATGTCTCTTCAAAAAAGAGTTTTGTAACCTGATCCAATGATTGCCTTTTACTTTTGTAGGTCAAGAAGGCTGATCTGAGTTTGGGACAAAGCTCCTTGATAATGTTATTTGTGTGTGGCTCATAATAAAAGGAGGAATACTCATCAGAGAAACAATACAATGTCTGTAACAAATCCTGAAACCTTTTTTCAGTTTTATTTCTCAGTTCATTGTTTACTGCTGTGACTATATCGGCATCGATATTTTTTGTATTGTCTTTCTGGGTGATTTCTTGCCACAATGCTTCATTGTATCTCTCTTGCATAAACAACAGAAATCCAAAGATAACATATTTAGATTCATCTTTCTTCGCTCTTATATAGAGCATATAAGCTATCAACACCACTAGTGCAAGTATAGCTAATATCAAAATAGCTTTCCAGTCCAACATAATTTTTGCTTTTTAGTATTGGGTTTTTACTTTTTTTCTAGGGTGAAACATGCAGAAATCTTTGATAATGATTTTTTCGATCTTATGATAGAAATGATCGCCATAAGCTTGTAGCGTATCTAATCTATCTTTTCCCTTGAAATACAATATCAAACCACAAACTTCTTTGACTGATGGCGATACTTTGGCCGTAAATTTGTTGGTCGCAGTGATGACAAATTGGCTTTTGCTTTTATCGATATCGATAAACCTAAAATCAACCTGTGGCATCGTTTTGATATTGAGTAGCATTTGATTGAAAGCTTCAGATGTCTGATCATGAAGAATAGTCGTGATACTCAGTGCAATATCCTCTCTTTTACGAGTGTCATCTGAAGAGAATTCAATTTCTGAGAATCTGATAGATATCAGAGTAATAAAATCTTCAATCAACTTTTTTGATTTTTTTTCTGATTTACGGAGGTATATTGACCTCCATGTCAGTAGAATAAGCACCATGGCAAATCCTACAAGGATAATGATCGTCGCTTTTTCCATAGGGTTATGTTTTATTTTTTATGTTTTTTGTTTTTACTATTTATAGGTATTAGAAAAAATAAGTCAAGTGCTGTTATTTTTTTAATTGATTTGCCATATTTTGGAGTTTATTTATTCAATTCTTAACTGTTTGTTTTGAACCGGAAGTTAATGATTTTAGATTTTTCATTTTCTCTATCATACCACTAAGCTGAGCCTTACGAGCTATATTATTAAACTGAGTTTTGAGTGCACCCAGACTTGGAAGTTTAGATAATCCAGAAAAGTTCAAGATCTGATTGTATTGCAGATCCAAGTATTGCAAATTTTTGAGATTAGTCAATCATGAAATACTAGTGATATTATTATAAGCAAGTTGCAGATACTTCAGATTGGCTATCTTATCTAGGTTGGCGATTTGAGATATTCTATTATAAGACAGGTCCAAGTTCTGTAGGTAAGGCATACAGGACAAATCAGAATTTACAGCCTGGATTTTATTATTTCATAGGTTGATACTCCATATATCGAGAAGTATCGGTCAGCTATAATCTCTACAGATATCTGGGATCTGAGTCAGTCATTTTCATCTGAGATCGAGAGTATGTGTACCGCTATTGTAATTGCCAGACATATAACTGGGCAACTTATTGATCTCTATAGAAGTCTGACATCAGGCTAGAGCAAAGAGAGATAGAGCGAGTATAGACAAGAGAAAAGATTTTTTCATGGTTGGTGATTAGCTTATAAACAATTTTTTATAGTCTTTTATAGAAGATTTTCAATTAATAAAAAAACTGTAACGAAGTGGAATCCTCCGACTTCGCGGAGGATCTTGTCTTTGGTTCCTCAGGATGAATCCTGTAAAGGAAGAGAGCTCAAGGTAGAGCTATTCTGAAGATACTAATTTCAGTTGGTTACATTTTGTCACCGACTCGTTTCAACCCGTGACAGATTGTCACGAGTTAAGTTATCGACAAATTGTCGATAGCTTATGAAGAAATATAAATGTTTTTAATTATGGCAGATTCGCCATATTATAAGTTTATTTGATTCAAAATCATTTGCATTTAAAGATATTTTGACTATAATATATCCTGTTATCACGATAGGGATGTCCATTAGATTAAGTGTTAGTGCTTAATTGGTGGGCCCTTTTTTTATTTTAAATAAATTAGTTTTTCCTTTAAATTACTTAAACTATCAATTTTTCATTTTGCTGATTGTTTCAAAAATATAGAATATTTTTTATGATTTGGTACTATTAACTTTAGGAACTTTTCTTTTTCAATAAGATGTTTTACTAAACACGCAAAGTCTCAATCTCAAGTAACTATAACTGCCTTTTGGTAATTATTATAATCTATCATTGATTGCAAAACAAGTTCAGCATCCACATTTCATTTTGTTCTTCATGATTTTAGTTCCATGACTGGTTTGAAAATTAAATGATATCAGGTATCTTGAAAAAAACTATACATAGACTGATTACCAGGCATATATCATATAAATAGATATGTTTTTTTTACTTTATATTTATCTTTTAAATATACAAAAAACTTTTTCCAATCTAAGCTTCGTCATTGATCTTTTATTGAAAGATTTACATTTTGTGTATCTATAAAAGCATAATTATCTAACGTCATTGTAAACAATAAACAAAGAATGATGTTAGCAATATATCAATTTCAATTGATAAATCAAGATTATTTTTGACAGATGAATTATCTAGCTTTATAAGCTATATTTTCTTATTAAATAGTTTCTGATACATTTCTTGTGCCGTATATATATTTCATTTTTCTACATCATCCAATCATTTGATAATTTTTTCTATGTTCTTTTTACTATATCAAGAAGCTAATAATTCTTCAATTATTTTTTTATTTTTTTTATCTGTTGTTGTATTCATATTTTTATCATTAATGATTAAATATATCTATACTATTAATTAAAAAGTTTTTAAGTAATATTCTCTCCTCTTTTTCTATAATGTAAATTATACATAGAAATCTCTAATGTCTTCTAAAGAATATCTTTTTTTGTCGTCTTTTTTGATATCTTTTTCTACTTTTTTTAGATTTTCTTGGTCTTTTATGAATTCTTCCAATCATTTATTGATCTCTTTTGTTATTTTTTTGGATTGAGGACTTGAAAAGTATTTTTTCATGATTTCATAAAAACATTCAAGCTTTATTTGGGGTTGAATTTTTATATTTATCCATTTTTTTGATTTATTCATAATTGTTTTGTTATAGTCATTAAATATTCGCTCTAAACCACTCAAATTCGATGGGATTAAATAATATTATTTCTTTTTTAAGTGAGTTAATATTGATTTAGCTTTGACTCATTTTTTTCAAAAATCTAATAGATATTCATCTGATTTCGATTTGATATACTCATCCAAAGTACAAGAACTTCCTATAATTACAATAAGACGTCTAAATTGTTTAGCTGTAAGCAATATTTCTATAGATCGATAATATTTATTTCAGCGTTTTATTCTTTTTTTTGTTTGAGTCCAGAAAGATAATTCTACAATATCAATATCGTCATCAAATTTTTCTAAAATTAAATGTTGGTGACTAAATCATCATGCACAAGCACATCATAACAAAGTAATATTTCATATTTCCCATATACTTGAATCAGATTTATATTTATTTTTTGTGAATTTGGATATAGGACAAATCTCTTTGACTTTATTCTTTTTGATTATTACAAAATTATCGGAAGATGAATTTGATATAAACTCTATCGTAAAAAATCAAGTTTGGGAATCATACTCCCGTTTCAATGTTTTTGTATTTTTGTCTTTGTATAAAACAGACTTAGACATCAAATATTTTTTTATTATCAATAAAATATAACTGTATATATTACTATACGAGTGATATATCTGTTTGTGACAAAAAATTATTTTTGACTATCTAGTTCTTTAAATAGAGTTTTGCTATCTTTGAAAGATTTTATTTTAGATTTTTTTATATCATTTTGAGCAAGATAGTGATCTATTATTTCGTGAAATATTTTGATTATTTGTATAATATATGTCTTGAGCTTTTTCATATTGTGATTTATATAAGTAAACTGGTCGAATTCGACCACTTTAAAAAGAACCTTTCTTTAAGCTTATTTTCTCCAAGGGAGGTGACAATTTGTCCCCATCCTTTTGTGATAAGGATTTTAATTTAAATCCGTGACAAATTGTCACGACTAACTTTGTTTTTAATTATGGCAGATTCGCCATATATATCCGTTACTGATCGTTTTCCCGACGTTAGCAAAACGATCTGAGTATAGCTTATGATTAGGATTTCTTCTTCAATCTTTTATTTCCCGGTAAATAATTTTTGGGAGAAATTATACTTTTCCCTATTTCTTTTTCTGTTTCTTTTCTAGCATTTCATGCTACTTTTCATCATCTACCCGCTACTTTTTTATTATCTTCAAATGTTTGGGGTAGCTCTTTTTCAGAAATTGCCGTAGTCACTTTTTCACCAAGCATAGTAAAGATCAATTCTAAATCTGTCATATGATCTCTCAGGTTCTGATTTGGTTTATCCAATCATTTATAATTTTTATATTCTTGGGGCGTCATGCCAAAAGTTGCCTTTGAAATTTCTGCAGTCAAAATAGCAAAATCTGTCTGAGTTATCACTCATCTTTTTTTCCATTCATCGGTCAAATTTTGTCTGATAGCTATCCCGCGAAGCCTTTTATACCGAACTAACTTAAAAACATGCCTGTCGAGAGAGACAGGTGACAAAATTTTTCATTTTTTTTAAAGTTTTTTTTCTAAGAAAGGTCGGTATATATTCGCCCACATGAAAAGTTTTGTTTTATTCAACTTTTCATTGGGGCTCAGTATATCTATCCAATCTTGGGGATATCCTTTTTGTTCATAGAGCTGTTTCATCCTTTCTTGAGCAAGTTCTGGATTTTCTATCTCTTGTACTCTTTCGTATCATACTTTAGCTAACCGTCTTTTAAAAGGTTCAGCTTTGGGCGATGGAATGGATTGAATAATACGAAACATATTTTCTGTACCAGCACAATCTGTAAGGTATTGTTTACCATCAGAACTTGGTAATTTGAGTTGTACCCAAATTGGGGACAACTGAAGATCTAAAAATGATCTCTGTTTTATCTTTCACCAATATTGTCTTGGAGTGGGGCTATCCGTCAAAGCAAAGATAACATCTGCAACTGAGAAATATCGTTCATCACGATACCAGATACGACGTATCTTTTTATCTTCAAAAACTATAATCTTATCATCTTGATCTATCTTTTTATCCATATTGTGATTTATATAAGTAAATCTTATTATTGCTTATTGTTTTTCTACATAAAATCAACATCTTTTCAAGATTATTTTTGACAAATGAATTATTGTAATTTATAAGCTATATTTCTTTTGTTCCACCCGGGTGTTTTTTTCTCACCCGGGTGGTAAAGCTAAAATTCAAATTCCCAATCCAAATTCAATATTTCTAATCCTAACTTAGAACCAGAATCTGATCTGAATATCCAATCATCAGCCTTGGAAACTAATTTATGTTTGATGGCATTGTATTCTACATATTGAATACATTGTTGTAGATATTCTTCATTATCGATAAGTTTAGATTTAAATCTAGATTCAAAGATACTTTTTCAAGCTCATTGCATACCATATTTCGCTCAAATATATTTTGCATAACTTGCACAGATTTTTCAAACAAAGTTGGAAATAGATAACCCAGCTTTTTTATTTTTTATCACAAAATGGAAGTGATTTGGCAAAAGACAGTACGCAACCAATCATATATCATCTTTGTAATTGTCTTTCTGCTCTGATAAATACAATAAAAATCTTTGAAAATCTTTATTATCAAAAAATAATATTTGTTTATCTAGTCATCTATTGTAGACATGATAATATGTATTTTCTTCAAATTGTTGTCTTCTAGGCATAGACCCCGGGGTTAGCAATAAAAGCAAATTTTCTATATTTATTTATCTTTACATATCAAGTTGAACCCCGGGGTCTCTTTTCTCCGACAATTAAAAAAAACCCCCGAAGAGTCGGGAGTTAAAAACTAAGAGTTTTTTATTTTCTTTTAAGATTATCAATTTCTTGCTTCATTAATTCTTCTTGAGATAAACCAAAGAAAGGGAATCTATTTCAACTAAACTCTTGAATAACCTTATCATAATAGTTAATAGCCATTAAACGATCTCACATATCATTGGATATAAATGCTAATGAACTAAGTATATTAAATTTGGTTTCTCAACTAAGATTATTACAGACGAGTCTCTTTTTAAGAAACCTTATTGCTTGTTTTTGCTCTTTCAAGAGCCTCAAATCTTCTGCTAATGCTGTTATTTTATCTCAGCTTATGCCGCATCATTTGGATCTAAATTCACTATTAATTGATTTTATTTCATCAATTGATTTTCTATATTTATCTATTGTCGTCTGAGATAATAATTCTTTTAAACCAGTATTGTTGTGTATAACTTTATTTACTAGAGGATCTGTAAATTTTATTTCTCAAAAATTAATTTGTTTAAAATATATTGTTATACCCAAAATAACGATTATAGTTGCTAGTAGATATACTATAATGTTCTTTTTATTGATTGATTTCTTTTTTAATATTTTCTTTTTCATGTGATTATTATCTTATAAAATATAGATTTGATATTACACAAAAAGATTTTCTTTTCAATTAGAAAAAGGACCCCGACTGTCCAGTCGAGATCCTCTTTGATTATTTATAGAGATAGTAATTAAACTATCTTTTTTGTTATAACATACTAGTAAGCAGTATAACTTCTTGAAGCCATTGAACTTAGTCCTGGTACTTTGAAACCATTCATCCAATCCTTGTTTATAGCAGGAGTAGATGAGTGAGCAGTATCAGAGAAGTCTGACCAAACAGTCATTGCAGATGCAGCAACTATTGGTAAAGCTCATACCAAGTTTGTAGTGAATGCATTATCATTAGTAGAATCTTTAACACCAATAGACAATGATTCAGTAGCAGCAACCAAGTTGTAAGCTATTTCTACTATATAAGTCTTTGAAGCAGTAGCTGAAATTCTTTCAGAATTAGTGAACTTTAATGTTGTAATTCCAGCACCATAAGTACCTGCTCATGCTGTAGCAAGAACTACTGATGGATTAGCTTTATCATAGATAGATATATTAGTAACTCTAGCAGCAGCAGCTGCAGTTATAGAAACATTAACTGAACCTAATTCAACATCACCAGCAGCGTCAGCAGTTACAGAGAAAGCATAGGCTTTCATAGTAGCATTAGTTGCCAACTTTGTATTTGTTGGAACCAAAGTATCATCAGCAACATAAGCAAATGTAGGTCTTGATTTAGCCAACATCATTAAGTTAGTAGCAACGTTTGTAGCAGAAGCCGTAGACAAAACAGTGTTGTTTCATTGAGAAACAGCTCTGATTCATTTTGCTATAATAGTTCATTGAACAGCATCAGCTGGTGAACCATTTAAAGCTACTTTAATCTTTGTAGCTGTCTGTGTATATTCATTAATAGGATTGAATTTTGCTTTTACTGTTACTATGTAATTATTAGCATTTGAAGGGATTACAAAAGTTGAACTGTCTCCCATATCAAAATATGCATAATTACCATTCATTACACCATCAGCTAATTTTTCTCATGCTGCATTGTATAATGATATAGTAGATATTCTAGAAGCAATACTTGAAGAACCAGCATTTGGAGTGGTATTCGCATTTGTTAGCGTACCAGCCGAAGCGCTAGTTGATATAGTAAATCATTTACCAGCAATATCTGAAGTAATAGTTACTTTAGTAGTAGCATCAACAGCTGTAACTAGATCAGCAAGTCTAGTGTTTGCATTAATAGCAGCAGTTAGACCAGCAGTAACATTAGCAACTGTAGCAGCAGTAGCCGTAAAGCTTACTGTTATACCGTCAATAATAGCTGTATATACACCACCAATAACAACAGCAGCTGGAGTTGTATCGTTTACTTGTGCTGTTAAAGAAGCTCAATCAAGAGTTTCAAGATATAAGTTAGTTATTTTTATAGCGTCGTATTGTGAAGCAAAAGTAAATTTACCTAATTCTTGTTCTACGTTAGAAGCAACCAATACGTTACTTACAGCAGAATTAGAATTATTGTTTGCTGTCACTGTTCCAACTGTACCCACAGTTAATGAAACAGAATTAACTGTATTTGTAGCAAGTGAATATGTAGAAAGAACCAAACCATTTGCAGTTGCGTCTGTAGTACTTGAATCTTTAACATCAAGAGACGTTAAATCAACTTGTAAAGTACCAGCAGCTGAATTAGTAAGATTACCCTTTAATTCTACTACAACTTGTTGATTAGATGGTATTGTAACATTGATACTATTAAATTCAACTGAACCAACGTTTGATGTTGAAAAGTATTTAGTAGATCATGCTTGAACACCATTTATGTACAAATTAGCTGATGGTATATCTCTTCCGTCAACACCACCACCTATTAGAGTAAACTTCATGCTAGTAATTTTCAAATCGTCAGCATCATTAGCTTTTAATGTGTATTTTGCTATTGATAAACCTTGAGTTCAAGCAACAACATTTTGTCCAACTGGAGTTCAAGAGTTTTCTGTAATAGTAACGTTTGAAGTACCGATAGTTACGTCTCCAGCTGTTACTGTACCAGCTATAGGCTGAATAGCTTTATCGTTTGAAGTATATTTAGCATTTGTGAATGCGGCTGGAGTAAATGTACCACCATTTGCAATTCAAGCTATTTCTGCTCTAAATTTGTAAGCACCTGCATTTGATTCGATTTCTCCAATCAATTTAATTGTCTTATTTCATTTAGCAACATTTACTGTAGAATCAAAAATTAATGTACATTTTGATCCTCATGCACCTAATGTTGTATCAGCGTGACAATCAGTATAGTCTGAAGCATCCATTGTTAATGTAGATACAATCTTACCATCTATATATAATTTAAAATTCTTAAGAGCTGCTGCTCAATTAGTTTGAACACCACCATTATCAGTGTTTGAATAGATATTTAATTTTACGCTGTCTGCGTAGAAATCTTGTTTCACAGATAATTTAGCTTCTAAGAAAGTAACATTAGTTGCTCATTTAGCTTTTGTTTGAGAAGCTGGAGCTGTACTAGATTTCATCAATGTTGTATCTCCTCATTGGATAGTATAAGTCTTTGATAATGTAGGACTAGTTTTTGTATCCAAATCATGAGAAATTCCAAATCCTGAAGTTTTTTCAATAGCATTGAAATCTTCTGAATATCTAACAGTAAATATAATAGTATCAGACGCTTGGTCTGTAGCTACTGTATCTCCTCTAATGTATGCAACTTGAGATTTACCAGCCTCCAATAAGTAATCTTCTAGAGGGAAAGTTATACTTTCTCCATTATAGATAGGAGTTCAAGAAATCTTAGATCCATTTATGTAAACACCAAGATTAGCTGTATCATCAGCTATTCTAGCTGTTCATTCATTTTTTACAGTCAAAGTTCTTAACAACATATCTTTTGTAGATGAGTTGTTTGCAAGTTTCCATTGTGCGAATTCTTGATTTGTTTCACCTATCTGATAAGTTGTATTACTTCATTGAACTGTACTTGTTACTGTAGCAACAGTATAGTTAGATGTAGTCATAGCATTTGAAATTAATGGTAATCCATTAATATCTGCTGCTGAAGTATCCATATCTACTAATTTGAAGTAGTTTATATTTGGAGGAGTTGTTGTTCCTCACATTTTTGCAACTAATGATAGAGTCTCTGTGCCATTAGATTTTACAACTAACGCAGGAGAGAAAGTCAAACTAGCATTATCATCTGTTCCTATAGTTTGTCTTGCACTTACTCTAACTCAGTCAGCATTTTCAATCCATATTTTGCTGAAGTCAGCTTTTGATCATAATCCCATTCTTGTAACATCCAATGATCTTACTGTTACATCTTCGCTTCATGCTTTAACATCAAATATAGCATATGTTAAAGAAGGTGCGTTGTTAGGTATGCTCATTGCATCAGGATTATTTGAAGCTAAGTCAACATTTAAGTTTCAAGCTTTCACTTCATTATTAACTTCATCTCTACATTCAACTGGACATGCAGCATCTGTTTGGTTCAAAGCACAAGCTATTGCAACCATAGGATCTTTACATGTAGATGGAGTAGCTACACCTTTGTCTTCAGCTCTTTTCATCATAATCCAAACATATCCTCTCACTTCTGTCATAGAAGGATTAGAAATGTCAGTCATGATACCAGCATCTTCCAAAGCAGCTAAGTGATCAGCATAATATGGAGTAGCTCCATTATTTTTGTCACCTCGTAAAGCTCTAGATAAAACTGTTCCAAATTCTGCTCTTGAAACTTTGTCGTTTGGTCTGAATTTTGTAACTCAAACTCACATAAGACCTAGTTCGCAAGATGTTTTGATATAACCTTGTAATTCTTCTGATACGTTAGCAACGTCAGTAAATTCACAAGTCTTTGAAGTATCTGGAGTTAATCCAAGTACTTTTTCTCATCGATTAGACAACATTTTTGCCATGTTAGATCTAGTCAATTGACCATATACGTTTGCTTCGTCGATTGAAGCCATAGTTGTAGCTTCATTTTCAAATGCATAGTTGTATGCATCTTCCAAATCTGCACTGTAACCAGCTTTCAATACGTTAACTGGGAACATTGTAGCAACCATTAACACTGTTAATGTAGTTGCAAATAATTTTTTTAAGTTCATGTTCTAATAAAATATAAATTAAAAATAATCTGAGTCTGTGTTCTCGGGCGTCTTCCGACAAATCCGTTACTGATAGACATCAAGATATGAAAACACCACATTTTCATTGTAGATTCCAGATCAACGATCAAAGAGTAAAGAATTTAGAATCCTCTAAATATCTTATATCTTGTATCTTGTGTCTTTTATCTAAATGTTTATTCAAATAAACTAAACGATAGGACAGGATGTGCCGTTTCATTTATATTTACGAATCCCGATAGCGGTATAGACGATTTCCTTTACGTCCCCCTCATTGAGAAGAAGTAAATAGCCTTTCCACCCGGGTGTTTTGTGTACACCCGGGTGGTACTAGTTAAACTTCACTCTTTCTTAATGAGGAGGAAGATTGTTGTTAATGAACAATTCCTGCTAATAAATTAACAGGGGGATATTGGGTCGTCTAAACCTAATATAAGTTTACTATCAGAACTCAACTGTATAAATGAGTCCTTTTCGCTTCTACGTCTCCACGTAGTAAACTTAGCTTTGAAGTTATGTATTCTAGACAAGAATTCAAGACATTTTGAGACAGGCTTACATATCAGTCACCAACTGGAATAATCGATAATTATATCTATTAAAACAGGTGACATGTATGGACAACTTGTTTTTCTATGACGAAAAAAAATTGCTATGTAAGCAAACCACCACTATTTGCTTGAATCTTGCTTTGTTAAAGAGCACACGACTTCGCATCCTTTATGTCAGGATATACGAACGAGACATACTAGTGTGACAAAAACATAGACAAAGCATAGACTGGTGATGAGAAATCCTGCTTAGTACCTAGATTTTATTGTCTCACTTTTTCTAACCATAAATAATAAAATATTATATAATATAAGTAAATTACTCCCCCAACCCCTCTGAAACAGAGGGGAGTATAAAAAATAGAACTCATTACGACTTACTTGCTGTCATTGCGAGGAGAGTAGCGACGAAGCAATCTACTATTCTCCCGTCATTCCGGCGCTTGTCCTTTGCGAAGTCAAATGGTTATTACGGAGTTGCAGCCGGAATCGCTCCTTCTCCCGTCATTCCGGCGCTTGTCCTTTGCGAAGTCAAATGGTTATTACGGAGTTGCAGCCGGAATCGCTCCTTCTCCCGTCATTCCGGCGCTTGTCCTTTGCGAAGTCAAATGATTATTACGGAGTTGCAGCCGGAATCGCTCCTTCTCCCGTCATTCCGGCGCTATTACGGAGTTGCAGCCGGAATCTACTATATATAATTATTCTTATTAGTTAGATCCCGGTTGCATTGAATAACACCGGGATGACCAAGTGGGAGAGCTGAAAAGATTATATAAACTAAGGAAGAAAAAGAAAAATTAATGGACCCCGAACGGTCGGGGCGAGGTGATTTTTCTAGAGTTTTTTGCACTTGTCCTAAGCGAAGTCTTAGGATACTTTTTTAGTTTTTACAAAACTATAAATGGCAATGAAAAAAAGTAGGCCTGCGGAGCAATAAAAATAAATTTGAAAATGCAATTTATATTATAACTTGTTTGAAGTATATATATGTATCACAATATTAAATTTAATTATATATCTTTTGCTCTCATCATCATCAACATTACATATCACCTTTTTTCTATTGACCATGGATTGGTGATGTTGGTCATGATTCAGTTGTATTTGAGTGCATTTAGATGCTTACTATAATAGTTTGCTCATGCTTGATTATTGTCTGTTCACCACAATGCCCTAGAGAGTATAGTACCAAACTCTGCTATAGTGACTTTGTTTTTGGGATAAAATGTTTTGAGTCATACTCACATTAGTCACATCTGACAAGCGGTTTTGATATATCATTTAATCTCAGTATTTTGTGAGTCTATATCTGTAAAATTACATGCCTTGCTGGTATCTGGTTCCATATTCAAGACATCTGTAGCATAATTTACTATCATTTTTGCTAGGTGAGACCTCTGCAATGTTCATGTCATATTTGCTGCCTTGATAGTAGACATACTAGTGATTCCGATACTATAAGCATATTGATATGCATCATTCAATTCTGCTGAGAATGGAGATCAGGTAATATCTCATTGATCTATATTATGATCAGTACCATCACAGGCATCTCACAATTTTCATCAGTCACAATCTATATTTCCATCTATTTCATAAGATCAATTTACACATATCAAATCTGACGATTTACAAGTAGGTACACCATTTGTTGATGAGGTATTACTAGAGCTATTACTAGTACCGTATACTGGCGACATTATAGTGAAGTATGAAAATGTTTCTGTCTCAAAAATACAATAACCATTGGATACACGACATGTATCTATCTTGGAATATGTTGTTCATGTTGCTGATCTGTATATTCTAAGCAAGTCATTATTATATGTTGTTCATACATACATCCTAACTGTAACCATCTGTCAACTAAATGTGATTCAGACATTATCAGCTCAGATTTTGAATGTAAGTGTAGGTTGGTGTGTATAGTCTGTGTATGATGGAGTCGTTCATTTAAATCATGTCCATATTGGACCAAAAGCAAAACCATTCCATGATCAGCTATCTGACAATACTCACAATCCATTTAGATCTACCTCGAAATAATTTTGTATAGATCCTGATCCAAAAACTCTTAGCAGTCAGTGTGTTGTAAAGTTTGTAGACAGTCATCATCATAGATCCACTGTTCATGTAGTAGTAATATCTGATGAGCCGTTTGTAGGTATCACATATGGCATTACAAAAGTACCAGTAGCGGACATATCTCATGTGATTCCATTCAACATAGTATATGCTCTATAATAATATGTAGTATTGTGTGTCAATCCATCCAAAGTTATATTGTGACTAGTTGCTGATATTCATGCTACTGTAGTATTCAAAGATGTTGTACCATATACTACATATCAAGATGATAATAAATCTGAACTAAAACTAATCCTTGCTGATGTTCAGCTCAAGACCTCTGCTATCACACTAGATACCGATTGTAATCTCGTCACTGTAAATCCAGTATAGATAGTATTACCAGCATTATCCATACCTGTGATATAGATAGTATTTACTCATGATGTAAGTGCGATTGCACTCTGAGACCAAGATCCAGTACCACTAGCAACATATCAATTTACATATATTCTATACAATCATATATTATCATATCATGTTCATTGTATGGTGTAGTTTGCTCATATACTTGTATTTGCAGATGTAATTGTAACTAAAGGAGAAGTTGTATCTACTTTTACTGACGAATAATCTGTAGTTGTAGTAGCTATACTTCATGTATTTCCATCCAAGTCTTGATAGTTTATTGAGAATGATATTCATGTTTGAGCTGTTCATCATGTTACAATAAAATTTGAATATTGAGATATTCACGATCCGGTAAAAGTATTTGCTATTCCATTTATAAGTACAGATATTCCAGTCAAGCTCTCACTTCATGTAAAAGTGACTGTGACTATATCTCAGGATTTTGCATAACTTGTATTGGTAGTATTATTTGATTTTATAGTTGTAGAGATAAATGGTTTGAGCTCAAACTGTGTAAAATGAGACACATTTAGATATATCGGACAAGCATAATTAGACACTCATACACAAGCTCAAGAAGAAACTGATGTTATCATACTGTTTCAAGTGACAGCTCCTCCACTCGTTGTCTTCACGATAAATGATCATGAATTTATAGATCATAACAATGGATACAGACTATATGGTAAATTCATTTTGATCATTGCATTTTTTGATACAAATCATGTTCATGGATCAAATCGGATCTTTCATTGTTGCATTCATATAGCATTTACCAAACCTCATGATATAAAATTTTGTGTTCAAGTATCTGTTAGATCTATTCATATATAGAAAGTGATTCTTCATATTTCATCTGATCACGACATCTTTGCAAGATATAGTCATGAAAATATATTGGCATTTCATGTAGTGACAGTATTTAAATTATTTAATATTCATTGTCCAGATAATGATTGTCATATAGTGGTATATATCTGAGCTCGATTTGTTCATGTATAAGTAGATCCACTAGATCATGATCCATATCACAGAGCAAGCAAAACATTTTGTGCATTTATTCTTCTACCACTTACTGTTTTTCAAGACAGTGAAGATACTGCATCTCCACTATTTATGATTATATTTCTTATCTGTGAATATGCAGATGATGGACTTGCACTCCATGCCAGACTAGCCAATCATGCTACATTGGGAGTAGCCATAGATGTACCATCTTTATATCCATAATTTTCTATAGAAGAGCTAGGATTGTATCAGTCTATCCTCACATCATCGATTAGACATCAGTTGTAATTGTTATCAGAACTATTTGTTGTCCATCTAAATCTGACTTTAAAATTACTACTTAGATATGCTCATGGTATATTAGCAGACAATGGCATAGCAACTCATGAATTTGCATTGTTATTGGGATTATAGTCATTGTCTAGAGTTGCTTCATCTCGAGCAGCATATCATATTTCTGATATACTCAGAGGGACAAAAGCTCATCATGTGCTAATCTCAAGAGACATATAATCTGTCCGATTGGAAATGTCGTATTCTGTATCACATCGTGTCCAAAACGATATAGTCGCTCCACTATAAATAGATAAATTTATTGCCTTATCTACATATGAATCAGTATTATTTGCATATGGATAAGCTAAGTCTGAATATAAAACTTTTGCTCGTCAAGCTTTTTGACTATCATATATTCATCGATTGTTTTGGATTCATCATGAAGTCCATCCAGATGGAATAGATCATGTTGCATAAGATTCCAAATCATCTCGCATTCAGGTTAGAGTATCTTTTTGAAATATTGTACTATATATATTTACTCATGGAGCTCATACATCTACTGATGTTAGTCCATAATCTGAAAATGAAGCTAGACCATCGCTTACATCTGTAGCAGCGACACATATTATATTGTCCAATGCATAATCACAAGGATATACATGCTGACTTGAGGCATCATGATTGTCTCCAGCAGAAGTTCAATAATTATCGCCATTACCTGCAGCAGCTATAAACAATCCTCAGGCTGATCTAAAACTATTTATTGCATCGTACATTCATGTAGAGTATCATATTCATCAAAAACTTGCATTGATAACTTTTGCTCAATTGTATCTAGCAAAATCTATTCACTTTATAATATCTTCCAATGTCATACTATCATCTCCTACTCTCACTGCCATAATCTGTGCATGAGGATTTATTCATATGATTCAAGATCAGTTATTTGCTGCCGCGGCTATAGTACCAGCTACATGAGTACCATGATCACTACGTACTGGGAAAGGATTTAGATCATTATCTGCAAAATCATATCCATGCATACAATTATTTAATGTCAGTCAAGCGTTGTCTTTACAGCCAGATCCATTCCACATATTAGCAAATAAATCTGGATGAGTGTATGCTACTCAGGCATCCAATACTGCAACTATAGTTCATGTAGTATTTATATTTCCACTAAACATATCGTATGTTTCATATCGATGTATTTTGGACAATGCTCGTAGATTGCCTGAATACGGATCATTGAACGACATAGACATAGTAGAATAAATATAATTTGGCTCTGCATATTCTACATTTACATCAGACTGGAGCTGTATAATTTTTTGTTCTACTGTCTCGGTTCATTGTATTTCCATCACTGCGATATTGCTATTGTCTATAGTACCTACTTTCTCTAGATCTTTGTTGTTGGCAAATATTACTGAACTTACTTTTCATCATGCAGACTTTAGATTGATTTTGCTTGTTTTAAATTTTACTAGGATCTCTCATCATACATAATTATTTTCTTGAGTATCAGAAATATTGGGTTCTAACTTTGAAGATAGATCAATTTGTTTTGCTTGTAAAATATTTTCTTGTGGAACTGGTAAATTTAAATCTGGTTGTGTAGCTGCTGTTTCCGTAGTTTTTGCTTGTAATTTTGCTTCCTCAAATCGTGCACTAACATCTGAACCAATATTTGTTGACTCTCATCAACTTATTGGAACTGGCTGTAAATTTTCTTGTACAGTTCAAGAATCTGTAGTAGTGACTGCAGTTGAATCAATTGGAGCTGGCTGTAAATTTTCTTGCACAGTTCAAGAATCTGTAACGGTGACTGCAGTTGAATCAATTGGAGCTGGTTGCAAATTTTCTTGTGCAAGCAAAAAATTAAACTGTGTGCTAATCAAAAAAACCACACACATAATATTTAAAATATTTTTCACAATTTTCATTGATTTAAAATTATTGATAAATCTCATCTAAATTATAATCACAAAAAAAAATCTGTCAAAAAAAAAAGCACTTTTTTTGTAGTGCTATTAAGTGAAAATTGTAGAAAAATTTTGGGGGTATTTTTATGATATATTTTTATGTTGATTTTCTTCTTCAAGGGGAACAGGAATTGAACCTATCCCTTCGGCTTCGGAGACCGACGTGCTACCACTGACACCACCCCCTTATATATATCTGCTGTCATTTCGACTAACTTGTCCCGCAATGGCGGGAAACAAAGTAAGCATAGACTTGTCCTGAAAAATGAAGGCAATCTCTTTAGTTATTTAGATATATCGCTTTGCTAGATACGACAAGTAATGTTTATTTCTTCTTATAACTTCTTTGTATGTTTTTTACAAGATAATATCACGAGAAAATTGCAAAGAAGACATTTAGCCCAAAAAATATCCAGTTGGGTTCTAATATACTAAACCATGCTATAAATATACTTCATACAGTCAAAGCTATATCACGACGCAAACTTCCAGTTTTGAAAGCATAACCAAATCAAAGCACAACCAATCATAAAATAAAAATCAGTGTTGTATATCATTCAAATAGATATAGAGACCAAATAATAAGTCCCAATCAAGATACAGATAGAACAGTCGCATCAAATTTGTCATTTGTATTTAGCATCATCAATATACCGGCTATTATGATCATAATCTGTAGAATCAAAAAGAAAATAGATAATCAATTATAATATCCCAACCAAGAGAATAAAAACAGAATAATACTTCAGATCAACAAAAGCCAATTTTTTGTAGACTTAGCAGGATTTTTTAATTTCTTGGGGATTGGCCATGCGGCACCAGCGACCAAAAATAAAGAACCCAAAATACCAACCCAAAAAGAATAATCCATTTTAAAAAAATTTAATATATAAAATTTTTTGCTGTCAAAATTCGAATGAAATAAGTTTTGCTTCGGTGGAATAAAATATTAACTAATTTTTTTATATTTCTTATTTTTATTGTTAGTATATATTTTAGACCGGTCTTTTTATAGCTTAATTATAAATTGATATAATTTATATAAGACTGAATTTTCCGAAGCCTAGTTTGACTTTTTGATTTTATGTTTTATAACTATATTTGTTTGTTTGGGCTTGTCTAAATTTTTTGTGTAAATTATATTATTTTTGATCATATAAATGATTAATCAAATGATAAATAAAATCAATATCAAATATTTTATTCTATAGTCTTGGACTAATAAATATATTCAATAATCTCATCCTATTTCTGATACTTTATAAATATAATTTATTAGTCGTTCTTGTATATAGATAAAACCACTTCGTGGAAATAACCTATATAAAAATATACTTATAAAGCCATATATCATTACAAATGGGACTAGAGGAAGTACAAAAAGATTTGTAATAAATCATACTAAATTTATCTTTCACATAAAAAAAATAATGATGGGGAATATTCATATATTAGCTCATATGCTTGGCTTTATATAGCTATTATAAATACTATTTATTCTTCTCTTTACAAAGCTTTGTCATTCTGAGTGAAGCGAAGAATCCAGGACATTTTCATTATTTTTTACCGACCAATTAGTAAATATTTTTATCCCTACAATCGCTCAAAAACTCAAAAGGAATCCTAAATCATAGAGAAGAAAATATGGATTGATCAACAACATCACTATAAAAACCATAGAGACCGATCTTCGGAAATTGTTTTCTCTACCTACAAACAATGCCATCATTCATAGTCACCCAAACAACACTGCACGCATCACACTAGAGTCCATTCCACAGACCAAAGAGTATAAAATGATCAACAAAAGTATGATAAAATTCCTCAAATAAAATGGCAAAAAAAACAAGATAAAAGATAAAAAGACAGTCAGCATAATTATATTTCACCCACTCACTGCTATGAGATGTACAAGTCAACTATCTATAAATGTTTGATAATCTGATTTTGGTATTTGAGATTTATCTCATATCAACATTCATAATATCAATCAAGCTGTCCTACCGATTCAATATGTTGAAATGATTTGTGATTGAAGCGATCTTTTGATATTTTGGATAAAGTTAGTCTGTGATTGTGGTATTAAATCAGAGTTTGTTCTTTCAATAGAACCACGGAGTACTCCGTAGGAAGTGGAAACTTGTCATGAAAAATCCAGGAAATCGCTTTGTTTATCTTCTTTAATAATCACAGAATTTTGTTCATAAATATTTCACCTATAGCCTTTCATTATAAGCCATTTATCATAATCAAAACTCCAACCAGAAAAATTTGAAAATCACGATAGACCATAGTTGTATGAAATTAATTTAGTATCTTTGACATATCAGACCAATCGGAGTTTATCTCAGATTTGATAGTTATTATCTGTATTTAGAATATATTCTTTTCAGATGGAAGTTTGAAAAATATATTTACCATATGAGTAGGTGTCTATAATATTTCAAGTTCATATATAATAAGATAATGATCCTGTTGTTGTGGGTGTATGCGAATTAAAACTATTTGTCATTCCGGCGATATTAACGAAGTTTGCAGACGGAATCTTAGTTATTTCAAGAAAGCTTTTCATAAATTCCACATCGTACCTCCAATCTTTTATAAGCAATGCAGATGATGAAAGTACAAACGATCAAAGCAAAATCAGAGCGTATTTTAGATATTTACTAAATCTCTTTCTGTGTTTAAAAATATGGAATATTGTTAGGAGAATAAACAAAATAACCAAGCTTAGAATTGAGATTTTTATATTATGAAAAAATGTATTTGTGATAGTAAATACTATAAATGATGAAATAAACAAAGGCATAAAATAATATAAATCTTAAGATCTAAATATTTTTTTCAATATTTACGGTTTATCTCGCAAGGGTAGTGTTGTAATAATTATTGAAATAATGACTATTTAGCTGATCATCTTTTCTATTTTCTCCTCATATACCAAAGCCTTATAATTTTTTTTGAAAATCTTTAGTGGATATAAGAAGTGTAATCTAGCTCATATACCTCAGTCGCTATTATAAAATAATTCTAGTGTCTCAGTCAATGAATGTTTTGTCCGATTGTAAAGTTCTATATCTGGGATATATTTTTTTAGCTCTACAAAATATTGGAGGTCATCATTTATATCACATGGAAAATATATTTTTTTGTGCTTGGGATAGTCATCACAAAAATTTTGTATCTTATTTAAACTATCACTACCTATACTTCTAGGGGTGAGATTTATAAGAATATATGGCGATGCTAATATAGATTTTAGTGGTTTGGTTTCTATAAATTTATTTAAAACATCCAAGGAAAAATCTTCATATAAAACAGTATCTGGACTATATTTTTTTGCAATATGGTAAGATACTTTTTCTCTACATATTATATTTTTGGCTTTGGGTATTATAAAATTATATAAACTCTTAGTGATGTTTTTTTTGATTGTTGATATTCCACCCAGGAGAATAAAATTTTTTTTGCGTATTGTAGAGTTATACAAAAGTGTAATATTCCATCCATCATGAGGAAACTTTCTAGAATCATCTAGCACTTCTCATCAACCAAAAAATTTAAAAATCTTTCTATATTTTCAAAATCACAACACATTGAGTGCATGTGAAATATGTTTGATTTTATATGGGTTAATTGGCACTATTTCTATCTTATCTAATATCGTTCATAGATAAAATTTATTGTCTTTTATCCAATCTTCTAATCGTATCTGTTCTCATGCTTCTACTATAAGTTTGGATATGTCGTAATTATTGTCTATCCAGTTAACCAATCAAAAAAACAGCATTTCATCTCAGAAATTTTTATAACCATAGAATCCTTTTAGAAATGCATCCATGAATGACGGAGGATTTAAACGTATAAAAGATTGTCATTATAACTTCACCACTGTCATTGCGAGGAGTTCGCCTAGGCGAATTACGTGGCAATCTACTAATAGTAAAGATTGCTTCTACCGTAGTACTACGGTATCGCAATGACTACTTGCTCTAGTTGACAAGCAAGTTTAGATTACAAACATCTATTTTAATTTGCTAAAGTCTTGAAATACTCCTCTTTTAATTTTTTATACTTGTCCACTATGTCCATTCAGACAATATTATTTCTGAATGAATTTAAAATAAAATCATATGAAGTCTGATTATAAGCAAGATCGTATCGTTGGACAATATCTGTCGTCTGTATATATTCTCAATTTATATTTACATAATATATTCCATTGCTTATATTTTTTTTGCTTCATTTT
>Ga0194063_10000048_pt1 | contig 88990 bp, 80 predicted proteins | sample SepL3720m_MetaG_FD_155459 | JGI IMG/M metagenome (GOLD analysis project Ga0194063, IMG submission 155459) | Anoxic zone freshwater microbial communities from boreal shield lake in IISD Experimental Lakes Area, Ontario, Canada - Sep2016-L373-20m | ecosystem: Environmental > Aquatic > Freshwater... | reverse complement strand
CCGGCGGCGTCATGCAATTCATCTATGGCATGGGTGTAGACACGTTTGTCCAGCGTGCCGATGAACTGGCGCAGCGCTTTGGCGCCGGTTTTGTGCTGACAGACGAAGTCAAGGCGGCCATCCGGCGCTTTGAGCCGGTCTACTGACATCTTGAAACGCAAAGTGTGCTGCTGCACCACCCAGCCCGGTGACATGGGCTGGGTGGTGCAGCAGCACGGCGAAATCTATGCCCGGGAATACGGCTGGAACGCTGAATTTGAAGCGATGGTGGCCGACATCGTGGCGCGCTACCTGCGCCGCCGACAGCCGCTTTGGGAGCGCTGCTGGATTGCCGAACTCGACGGCGAGCGCGTCGGCTCGGTCTTCGTGGTGCGCAAGTCCAAGACGGTGGCGCAGTTGCGCATGCTGATCCTGACGCCGGCGGCGCGCGGCCTGGGACTTGGGACGCGTCTGACCGACGAGTGCCTGGCCTTTGCGCGCAGCAAAGGCTACCGCAAGATCGTGCTGTGGACCAACAGTTGCCTGGACGCGGCGCGTCACATTTATGCGAGCAAAGGCTTTCAGAGGGTCAAGAGCGCGCCCTACCACGGCTTCGGGCACGACCTGGTGGGCGAGACCTGGGAATTGAAACTCTGAGGATGACGACCCGGCTCCCCGCCGATGCAGCCCAGCCATAATCAGCGCATGACCGAGAAACTCCCTGCTGCGGCGAACGCGCCCACGCCTGAGGCACATCCGCAGCCGCGCTCACCGACCGATCTGTTCTGGTCATTCACCTGGCTGGCACTGCAGGGTTTCGGTGGCGTGCTCGCCATCGTGCAGCGCGAGATGGTAGAAAAAAAACAGTGGCTGACGCGCGAAGAATTCATTGAAGACTGGGCCGTGGCACAAATCCTGCCGGGACCCAACGTCGTCAATCTTTCGCTGATGATTGGCGACCGCTACTTTGGTCTGCGCGGTGCCCTGATGGCACTGGCCGGCATGCTGACTTTTCCTCTGATGATCGTCCTGGCGCTGGCCGCTGTCTTTACCGGCATGGCTGATTCACCCGCCGTGGCCGGGGCACTGCGCGGCATGGGCGCCGTCGCTGGCGGCCTGATCGCCGCCACCGGGCTGAAACTGATCACTGCGCTACAGACCAATGTCATGGGACGCCTGGCTTGTGGCGTTCTGGCGACCGTCACTTTTGTCGCCATTGCGCTGTTTCACGTCACACTGGCCTGGGTCCTGCTGAGCATTGGCGGACTGGCCTGCATCTGGGCCTACCGGCAACTCGGTCAGGCAAGCAGGCCGGGAGCCGCGCCATGATCATCACTCTCTCCAACGCCGACTGGTTGGCCCTGCTGACCCATTTCCTGTCGCTCTCGCTGCTGGCGGTGGGCGGTGCGATCACGACCGCACCAGACATGCACCGCTTTCTGGTGACGCAGCAGCACTGGTTGAGCGACAGCCAGTTCACATCTTCCATCGCTCTGGCGCAGTCGGCGCCTGGTCCCAACGTGTTGTTCATCGCGCTGTTCGGCTGGAATGTTGGCATGAACGCTGGCGGTGGCGTGGCGGCTGGCTTGGCTGCCTGGCCCTACGCTGCGCTAGGTGTGCTGCTGGCCATGATAGGCATCCTGCTGCCCAGCACCACCTTGACCTTTGCGGCCGCGCGCTGGGGCCACCAGAACCGCGAACTGCGCGCCGTGCGCGCCTTCAAGCAGGGCATGGCACCGATCGTGATTGCGCTGCTGATTGCCACCGGCTGGATTCTGGCCGCCAACAACGGCAATGCGGTGAAGAGCTGGCCTTTGTGGCTGCTTACCGCCGTCACCGCCCTGCTGGTCTGGCGCACCCGGATTCACATGCTGTGGCTGCTGGGAGCCGGTGGGTTGCTGGGCTGGTTTGGCCTGGTTTAGCCGACCAACGGTAAGTCGTAGAAGTTTCGAATGACATCCCACGCCGCTTGCGGCTCGTCAACATAGCTGAACAATTCCAGGTCCTGCACCGATATCACACCCTCTTCGATCATCACGTCGGGGTTGAACAGGCGATGCCAGTACTCCGAGCCAAATAGCACAATCGGTACCGGTTTGGCCTTGCGCGTCTGCACCAGGGTAATGACCTCAAACAGTTCGTCCAGCGTGCCAAAACCACCGGGAAAGGCCACCAATGCCTTGGCGCGCATCATGAAATGCATCTTGCGCAGCGCAAAGTAGTGAAATTTGAAGCTCAAACTCGGCGTGATATAGGGATTGGGACGCTGCTCGTGCGGCAGCGCGATGTTCAGACCGACCGTCAGGGCATCCATCTCGTGCGCACCGCGATTGGCCGCTTCCATGATGCCGGGGCCACCGCCCGTGGCGATGAACAACTGCTCGGCGCTCGGCAGCTTTGCGCTGTGCGTCGCCACCATCCGAGCAAAGAGCCTCGCCTGATCGTAGTATTTGGCATTGCGCTGTTTGCGCTGCGCCAAGGCCAATGCGTCCGGATCACCACTGAGCTGCGCCTCCTGCATGCAGCTTTGTGCTTCGTCTGGTGAGACAAAGCGCGCGCTGCCAAAAACGACAACCGTGTTGGCTATGCCTTGCACCATCTGGGCCAGATCTGGCTTGAGCATTTCCAGCTGAAACCGGATGCCCCGCGTCTCACGACGTAACAAAAATTCCGGATCAGCAAAGGCGTGACGGTAGGCATCGGCACGAAGAGGCTCGCCGTTGGCAGCATGATTCTGCAGTTCAGCCCAGGCATCAGCCAGGCGACTTTCATCCAGGTTTTCGGTTTGATCCATGGGCCGTCGGCGTTCAACGTGGCTCGGACAACTGGCCCTGAGCTGCCGCATTGGGAGCAAGCGGCACCGAAGTCGGCTGCGGCAAGGCGCTGTCCAGAACCTCCCGCACGGACGCCACAAAGTACTCGGTTTCACCGAAGCACGATGACGGAATGAAGCGGTGCTGCGCGTAATTGAGTACCACCCGCTTGCCGGCCAGCACGTTTATTCTCTGCGCCACGGCATCGTCCCGCACGGTGAACTCAAATTTTTCAGGAATGGCACCGGGCATGGTCACCATGGCGATTTCACCCTCCCAGGTCTTGCACAGCCAGCCCTTTTTGGAGAGCTTTTGCACATAGCCGGCGCGCTCACCCTGCGAGTAGCTCCAGTTCAGGGTAAGCCAGAGCCAGCCACCGGCGAGCAACAGCAGCACGATGAGAGCGACCAGAAGAAGGCGCAGAATTTTCGATTTCATGACAGGTTTGACTTGATGTTGAAGAGATTTGGCAGAAGGAATCAGCTGCGCTGTCGCACGGCTTCATAAAGGCAGACGCCACTGGCAACCGAGACGTTCAGACTCTCGACCGCACCGCGCATCGGAATGCTGACCAGTTCGTCGCAGGTCTTGGCCGTGAGCGCGCGCATGCCGTCGCCCTCCGCCCCCAGCACCAGCGCCACCGGGCCCCGCAAGTCTGCCTGGTACAGTGTCCTGGGCGCCAGATCGCTGGTACCGATGATCCGGATATTGCGTTCCTTGAGTTCGTTCAGGGTCCGCGCCAGATTGGTCACCATGAAGTAAGGCACGGTCTCGGCCGCGCCGCTGGCGACCTTGGCCACCGTGGCGTTGATGCCGGCGGCGTGGTCTTTCGGTGCGATCACTGCGTGCACACCAGCGCCGTCAGCGACGCGCAGGCAGGCGCCCAGGTTGTGCGGGTCGGTCACGCCGTCGAGCACCAGAATCAGCGGTGCCACGCGCTCAGCCAGGGGCAGCAGCGCCTGCACCGCTTCGAGTTGTTCCAGCAATTCGTCCAGCGACTTCACTTGCGCCAACTCTTGCACGCGCGCCGCCACGCCCTGGTGGCCATGACCGCCGCAGAGCTTGGACAGCCGCAGTCCATCGGCCTCGATCAGTCGCACGCCCGCTTCATTGACCTTGTCGAGAAACTGGCGCATCCGGGCGTCACGCCGGGTCGGCTCAAAATAGATTTCAACGATGGATTTGGGGGCGGTCTTGAGACGCACACCGACGGCATGAAAGCCAAACAGGACTTTGGGGGAAGACATCGGTTGATTATCGCGGGTTGTCTGGCACACGCCTTTGTCATGGCGGCCCCGCCAGTCATTACGGCCCCGTTTGTGCTTGTCATTGCGGACCCGATCCGCAATCCAGTGAATGCACGGCACTGGATCCCGGATCCCCCGGACTTGATCCGGGGACGGGATGACGGCTGTGTCAGGCCGCCACCACCCGCCCCGCCTCAATGGTAATCCGCCGGTCACAGCGCTCGGCAATCGCGCTGTCGTGTGTCACCAGCACCAGGGTTGTGCCCTGCTCGCGGTTCAGGTCGAACATCAGTTCCATCACTTTTTCACCGGTGGCAAAGTCCAGGCTGCCGGTCGGCTCGTCAGCCAGCAGCACGGCCGGTTTGACAACGAAGGCGCGCGCCAGGGCCACGCGCTGCTGCTCGCCACCGCTAAGTACCTTGGGATAGTGACCCAGGCGCTCTGAGAGTCCAACTCGACCCAGCATGTCGGTGGCAACTTTGCGCGCGTCGCGTCGGTCCGCCAACTCGAGCGGCAGCATGACGTTTTCCAGTGCCGTCAGATTGGCCAGCAACTGAAAGCTCTGGAACACAAAGCCAACTTTTTGCGCCCGCAGGGCGGCGCGATCATCCTCGCTGATGGCAAACAGGTCCTGGCCCGCCAGCCGCACCGAGCCAAGCGTGGGGGTATCGAGTCCGGCAATGATGGACAGCAGCGTGCTCTTGCCGGAACCGGAGGCCCCGACAATGGCGACGGTCTCGCGCGCATTCAGGGCAAAATCGATATCGCGCAGAATGTCGAGTGTGCCGGTCGAGTCTGTCACCGACTTGAAAACGTGCTCGACAGAAATAATTGATTCAGACATGGGACTTTCTTTGTATCGACGACACTTTATCGCGACTTCTTTACTTGCATCTGTTGGTGGGCTAACACAAGCAGCCGCGCCGGGCGGTCGGACCCTTCTGGTGCTGGGGGACTCGCTCAGCGCCGAGTATGGCCTGAAACGCGGCAGCGGCTGGGTTGCCTTGCTCGAACAGCGCCTGAGCAAGCAAAAGATTGCTGCCACTGTCGTCAACGCGAGCATCAGCGGCGACACCAGTTCCGGCGGACGTTCGCGACTTTCCGCTCTGCTGGCGCAGCACCGACCCAGCCACCTGATCATTGAACTCGGCGGCAACGACGCCCTGCGTGGCCTGCCGCTCGAAATGACCCGGGACAATCTGAACCAGATGACGCACGCCGCGCAAACGGCCGGTGCCCGGGTGCTGGTGCTGGGCACGCAGATGCCGCCCAACTACGGCCGCGATTACGGCGAACGTTTTACAGCCATGTTTGCAGAGGTGGCCAAAGCCAACAAAGCGGCTCTGGTGCCTTTTCTGCTCAAAGGCGTTGCTGACACAAGCGACAGCCTGCGCCTGTTTCAGCCGGATCGGATTCATCCAACTGCCGAAGCGCACCCGCAGATGCTGGACAACGTCTGGCCGGAACTGCAGAAGTTGCTGAAATGAGCCTGGTCACACTGAGCGCAAGCGAACTGTTGGGCCGTTTGGCCGAGTTTGACAGCATCATTGACGCCCGCAGTGAAGATGAGTTTGCGCTGGACCACCTGCCCGGTGCCGTCAACTGGCCGACACTGAACAACGAGGAGCGACGTGTCATCGGGACCATGTATGTGCAGGTCAATCCGTTCGAGGCCAGAAAGCGTGGCGCGGCCATGGCAGCACGCAATATCGCAGCCCACATCGAACGCGAACTGATCGACATGCCGAAAGACTGGAAGCCGCTGGCCTACTGCTGGCGCGGTGGCCAGCGCAGCGGCGCGCTGTCACTGATCCTGGCGCAGATCGGCTTTCGGGTCACGTTGCTGGAGGGTGGCTACAAGGCTTTCAGGGCTGCTGTCGTGCAGGACATCGGGCTTTGGGTGAACCGGTTTGACTGGCGGGTCGTCTGTGGCACCACGGGTTCCGGCAAGACGCGACTGCTGCAGTCCCTGGCAGCACAAGGGGCCCAGGTGATGGACCTGGAGGCGCTGGCCAGTCACCGCAGCTCTGTGCTCGGCGCCATTCCTGGACTGGCGCAGCCAACGCAGAAGCGGTTCGACAACCTGATCTGGCAGGCGTTGCGCCAGTTTGACCCGGCGCGGCCCGTGTTCATCGAGAGCGAAAGCAAGAAAGTCGGCAACGTAGCGCTACCGGGATCGTTGGTCCAAGCCATGCACGCGGCACCCTGTCTGAACCTGGTACTGCCCGACAGCGAGCGCGTGGCACTGCTGCTGGAAGACTATGATTTTTTTGTACGCGACGTCGAGAGCTTCTGTGAACGGTTGCAGGTGCTGTCCACCTTTCTGGGCAAGGCTCTGGTCGACGGCTGGCAGGCGTCGGTGCGCAGCGGCGACATTGCGCCAGTGGTGCAGGACCTGCTCACCCGGCACTATGATCCGGGCTACCTGCAATCGATGCGGCGCAACTTCCGGCATTTTGAGGACGCCAGAATCATTGAACCCACCGATCACTCACCCCGCGCCATGGCAGTGCTGGCGCAACAACTGATAGGGCAGACAACATGAAAACAGCAGCTTCCATCGTCGGCGCCGTGCTACTGGCGCTGGTCGCCTACTTGAGCCTGTGGCCGGTGCCCATTGAGCCGCTCAGCTGGAATGCGCCCGCAGCGCCAGGCTACAGCGGCCCACACACACCGAATCGTCTGTTGGCCAACCTGAAAATGATTTCGCTCGGCACTGAAGAAGGCCCGGAGCACATTGTGCTGGCCAGGGACGGCAAGCTCTACACGACGGTGGCCAGTGGCAACATCCTGCGCATGAATCCCGATGGCAGCGGCCAGGAAGTGTTTGCCAATACAGGGGGGCGTGTCTTGGGCTTTGATTTTGATGCGAGCGGCAACCTGATAGCAGCGGACGCGGTCAAGGGATTGCTGGCCATCAGTCCAGACAAGAAAGTCAGCGTGCTCGCCGACAAGGTGGACGGTGAAGCCATTCTTTATGCCGATGCCGTCATCGTTGCCAGCAACGGCAAAATGTACGTGAGCGACGCTTCGGCCCGCTTTGCACCCGCCAAATGGGGCGGCACTTTTGAGGCCAGCATCCTCGACATTCTGGAGCAGTCATCGACCGGCCGGATTCTGGAATACGATCCCGCAAGCAAAGTGACGCGGGTCGTGGCGAAAGGCTTCAGTTTTGCCAACGGCGTGGCGCTGAGTCAAGACGAAAAGACGCTGTTCGTCAACGAGACCGGCAAATACCGCGTCTGGAAGATTTCAACACAGGCCAGCAAGCTGGATGTCTCGCAGCCCGGCAAGGAAGCCAGCGTGCTGTTCGACAATTTGCCGGGCTATCCCGACAACCTGATGCGTGGCACGGACGGCAAGATCTGGCTTGGCTTTGCCAAACCGCGTAATCCGACCATCGACAAACTGGCCAACCTGCCCTTCATGCGCAAGCTCACCTTGCGGCTACCGCGTTCGATGTGGCCTATTCCCAAAGCCTATGGCCATGTGATGGCCTTCACCGAAGACGGCAAGGTGCTGGCGGACTTGCAGGACCCGAGCGGTTCCTACCCCGAGACGACCGCGGTGACGGAAACAAAAGACAGACTCTATGTCCAGAGCCTGCACGCCAAGGGTCTGGGCTGGATGTCGAAGTAAGGGTCAGAGTGCTGCCGGCGGCGTCTCGGACCCGCCAGCTTCGGGTGTGTCTGCACCGGCCTCATGACCTGAATCATCGGGCGCACCCTCGCCGACCTTGCGCTCGGCCTTGTGCTTGAGTTTTTCCTCTTTCTTCTTCTTCTTCGCCAGTTCTTTCTGACGCTTTTCGTATCCGTAGTTGGGTGTAGCCAAGATATGCTTTCAAGTTATTGGAGACACTTTACCATTTCACACCGCAGCGCCGGCGCCGACCAGGCCTTTGCGGCCTCAGGCCAGCGCTGACTCCAGCGCTTGCAGCAGGTCGGCCTGCAGATCAGCCACCGCTTCCAGACCAATCGAAAACCGCACCAAAGTGCCTTGCTGCAAGTGAGCCGGCCAGCCACTGCGCATGGACGCCAGGTCGTAGGGTACGACCAGACTCATCGGGCCGCCCCAGCTGTAGCCCAGCTTGAACAGCTTGAGGGCATTGCAAAATGCATCGACCTGAGCCTGACTGCGCTGCGCTGGAAAAATCACGCTGAAGAGTCCTGCCGCACCACCGAGGCCCTGCTTGCACAGCGCACGCCAATGCGCGTGGCCGGGCGAGTCGGCCAGCGCCGGGTGCAATACCTGCGCAAATTCAGCTCGCGTCTGGCACCACTGTGCCAAGGCACGCGTTGCCTCGTCGTGGGCGCGGTAACGCAAAGCCATGCTGGGCAAGGCGCGCAACACGGCTTCCGCATCATTCGCGCCAACGCCCGAGCCTAGCCGCATGTGCGTGAGCTTGAGTTTCATGTGCAGCGATGCGTCGCGCGTGATGACACTGCCCATCAGCACATCACCGCCACCGCTGGGGTATTTGGTCAGCGCATGCACCGAGATGTCGACGCCCAGGGACTCTTTGCCACCAGGCTGCAAATCAAAGGGAGCGAAGGCCAGTCCGGCGCCCCAGGTATTGTCCAGTGCGCACCAGACTCCGCGTTCCTTGCAGACACGCACCAATTGGCACAAATCAGGAAACTCCAGCGTCACCGAGCCGGCTGCTTCAAGCCAGACGAGGCGTGTTTGCGGACTGATCTTGGCTGCCAGATCCTGCGCGTCCATCGGGTCGTAATAGCGATGGCTGATGCCCCAGGCGACGAGTTCGCCCTGCGCCAGGACCTTGTTCGGGCCATAGGCGTTGTCCGGAATCAGCACCTCATCGCCGCTGCGCAGAAGCGACAGCGCAACGTTGGCAATGGCTGCGAGTCCGCTGGGCAGCAGCAGGCATTGCAGTCCGCCTTCTAACGTGCAAAGGCGCTCTTCCAGCGTGTAGGTAGTGGGTGTGCCGTGCAGGCCGTAGGTGTAGGCGCTCTTGTCTTTCCAGTCAAAGTTGCGCATCGCCGCAACATGGGGAAAGATCACCGTCGATGCCTTGAAAACGCCCGGCTGCGGCGCGGCGAACCCTTCAGGCGGGCAATAGGGATGATGTATCAGTGTGGTGTTGAGCTCGGTCATGGTGCCTTGCGCTCTCAAACGCTCCACTTTTGCAGCAGTTGTTCAGGGCTCAGAGAATCGTAGCCTTCGAAAGGTTGATGAATCCAGGGATTGCTCGGCAGGAACTCGACCGAATAATCGGCCTGGAAACTCGACAGCGCCTTGGTCCAGAGCACAGCGCTGCGCAGTTCGGTAATTGGCTTGTAGTTGGTCTTGAGTTGATTGATGACAGCGCGCAGGGTGTGACCGGAGTCTGCCAGGTCATCCACCAGCAGCACGCGACCGGCGATCTCGCCCTTGGGGGTTGTGATGAAGCGCGCGATGTCGAGCACGCCCTGCACGGTGCCGGCGTCCGACCGATAGGAACTGGTGGACATGATGGCCAGCGGCTTGTCAAAAACCCGCGACAGGATGTCGCCCGGTCGCATGCCGCCGCGCGCCAGACACAGAATCGTGTCGAACTGCCAACCCGACTGGTGAATCTTGATCGCTAGCTTTTCGATCAGGTTGTGATATTCGTCGTAGCTGACATACAAGTGTTTTCCGTCTTCCGTCAACATGGGTTCGCTCCTGAATCAATCAACCAGATAGGGATGGCGCAGCAAAATGGTCTGCTCACGGTCGGGACCGGTAGAGACCATGTGGATCGGCACGCCGGTCACCTGCTCGATGCGCTGTAAATAAAGCCGCGCATTGGTTGGCAGCTTCTCGAACTGCGTCACACCCACCGTACTGTCGCTCCAGCCGGCAATGCTTTCATAGATGGGCTTGCAGCGCTCGATGTCGTCGGCACCCATGGGCAGAATGTCCACCCGTTGGCCGTCGAGTTCATAGCCGGTGCACAACAACAGTTCAGACAAGCCGTCGAGCACATCGAGCTTGGTAATGCACAGACCCGACAGGCCATTGACCTGGGCGCTGCGCTTGAGCAGTGCCGCATCAAACCAGCCGCAGCGCCTGCTGCGCCCGGTGGTCACACCTGTTTCGGCACCCACCGTGCTCATGTGGTAGCCCGGTGTGCCCGGCACTTGCCACTGCAGTTCGGTCGGAAACGGACCGCCACCGACGCGCGTGCAATAAGCTTTGGTGATGCCCAGGATGTAATGCAAGAGGCCCGGGCCGATGCCGGCCCCGGCAGCGGCGTTACCCGCCACACAGTTGCTCGATGTCACGTAGGGGTAGGTACCGTGGTCAACGTCCAGCAGCGTGCCCTGGGCCCCTTCAAACAGCAGATTGGCGCCATTCAAGTGTGCCTCGTTGAGCTCGCGCGAGACATCGGCCATCATGGGTTTGAGAAGTTCGGCTTGCCGCATCGCTTCATCAAACACCGGCTGGAACAGCACCTTGCCATCGGCCATATAGGGCGCCAGAGTTGGACCAAAATCAAATGCCGTTGAGCTGAGATAAGTGGTCAGCACGTGGTTATGCAAATCCAGCAGTTCGCGCAGCTTCGAGGCAAAGCGTTCCGGAAACTTCAGGTCCTGCACGCGCAGGGCGCGCCGTGCGATCTTGTCTTCATAGGCAGGGCCGATGCCACGTCCGGTGGTGCCGATCTTGGCATTACCACCCTTCTCGCGCGCTGCTTCGCGGGCCACGTCAATGGCCGCGTGAAACGGCAGAATCATCGGACACAACTCACTGACACGCAGGCGCGAGCGCACTTCAACACCCGCTTTCTCCAGGCCCGCCATTTCATCAAACAGTTTGGCCACCGACAGCACGACACCGTTGCCGATATAGCACTTGACGCCAGCGCGCATGATGCCGCTGGGAATCAGGTGCAAGGCCGTCTTGACGCCATTGATCACCAGCGTGTGCCCGGCATTGTGGCCTCCCTGGAAGCGCACGACCCCCTGTGCACTCTCGGTCAGCCAGTCCACCAGTTTGCCTTTGCCCTCATCGCCCCATTGGGTGCCGACGACAACGACGTTACGTCCTTTTGTTGCAGTCATTTCATGGTTCTCATACAGCTTGCACGACCCATTGCCCCGCGACCTGAATCAGTTCGCGATCGCAATGGAACTCTTCAACTTGCGCCTCATGGCCCGGTAAAACGCACACCACCGTCTGGCCCTGCGCACGCAAGGCCGCTACGGCCGCATGCAGCTCCGGCAGGTCGCGCCAGGGCGCGCGGATAGCGGCACGCAAAGGCCGCGCAGCAAGTACCGCCACCAGGCTCTTGATATCCAGACTGAACCCCGCGGCCGGGCGGTTGCGGCCGAACACGGCACCGACTTCGTCGTAGCGTCCGCCCCGCACCAGCGCATCGTTGGCGCCCTGGGCGTAAATGGAAAACCGGGCACCGGTGTAATAGGAATAGCCGCGCAGATCGGCCAGATCAAAACTCAGCCGGACGCCATCGAGATGATCCGCCAACCACTTCAAATTCAGCAGGGCCTGTCGCACTGCTGGCAGCGGCGCCAGTGCTTTTTGTGCTTCGGTCAGAACTTCTTCATCCCCGTAAAGCTCGATCAAGGCGAGCAAGCCCTGACGCGAAGGTGCCGGGAAATCGCGCGTCAAATCCCGCAACTCACTGCCATCCTTGGCAGCCAGCGCGGCGTGTACCCGCGCCAGCAAGTCACCTTCCAGCACCACGCCCTCGAGCAAAGCCTTGACGATGCGTGCATCGGCCATGTCAACGCTGGGTGCCTGCACTCTGGCTGCTTTCAGGCAATCGAGCGCAAGTTGCAGCGCCTCCAGTTCCGCCTCGAGTCCGCCGTGGCCATAGATCTCAGCACCGAACTGCAGGGGTTCGCGTGTGGCATGCGGGCCGCCCGGGCGCGTGTGCAGCACAGGACCACAATAGCAAAGCCGTGTGACGCCCTGGCGATTCAGCAAATGCGCGTCGATGCGCGCCACCTGCGGTGTGCTGTCGGCGCGAAGGCCCATCATGCGCCCCGAGAGTTGATCAACCAGTTTGAAAGTTTGCAGGTCGAGTGCCTCACCGGCCCCCGTCAGCAAGGACTCCAGGTGCTCCAGCAAGGGTGGCATCACCAACTCGTAGCCATAGCCACGTGCGATATCGAGCAGGTCTCTTCGAAGTTCCTCGATGTGCCGGGCTTCAGAAGGCAGGACATCGGCAAAGTGATCCGGCAGGACCCAGGCGGACATGTGATTTAGGCGAGCTGTTAAAACCCCGATTTTACCGGGCTAAAACGCCGGAAACCTTTACAGGAGGAGCCAAATCAACAGCAATCCGGCCGATATGCTGCACATGCCGAAAAAACGTAGCTGCCCGTCCTGCAAGCGCAACACCTGGGCAAACATGCGGCGCCAGCCGGCGGGTGACAGCATGGGGAAAAGGCCCTCGATGACCAGAACCAGGGCCAGAGCCAGCCAGAAAGTGTCGCCGTCCAAGGTTTATTTCTTGCCGGGAGGTGGGGTGGCCGTGGCATTGCCACGGAAAACCTTGAAAAACTCGGAGGACGACGGGTCAACCACCATCACATCCGTCTTCTTGCCAAAGCTGGCCTTGTAGGCATCGAGACTGCGGTAAAACTGGGCAAACTGGGGATCCCGGCCAAACGCCTCAGCATAGATACGGGCTGCTTCAGCGTCACCTTCACCCTTGGTCTTCTGTGCATCACGGTAAGCATTGGCCACCGCGATCTCGCGCTGCCGATCGGCGTCGGCGCGGATTTTTTCCCCTTCGGCGGCACCGGTGGAACGCAGTTCATTGGCGACCCGCTTGCGCTCGGCCTCCATGCGTCGGTAAACCGACTCGGTGATGGTGTCGACGTAATCGGCGCGCGTGATTCGCACATCCACCACGTCCACACCCCAGGGCTTGGCGCCCTTGACCTTGTCGAGCACCTCGGCCTTGACGTCGGCCGTAATGGCTTCGCGCTTGGTTGACAGCAGTTCCTTGACGGTGCGCTTGTTGATCTCTTCCTGGAAGGCGTTGCGCACCACGCGATTGAGCTGATTGGCACCATCGGTCTCGGTCAGGCCAACATTGCGGATGTATTCAGACGGCTCCGAAATGCGCCAGCGCACATACCAGTCAATCACGACCCGTTGCTTTTCAGCGGTCAGCATGGGTTCGGTGTCACTGGTCTCCAGCGTCAACAGGCGCTTGTCAATGTAGGACACATTCTGAAAAGGCGGCGGCAGTTTGAAGTTCAAACCGGGTTCGGTAATGACCTCCTTGATTTGTCCGAGGGCATAGACCACGCCGAACTGGCGCTGATCGACGACAAACAGCGTGGAACTGGCAAGCGCGAAGAGCACCAGCAGTGAAGAAAAAATAAATCCGAGCCTGTTCATTCTGTGCTCCTAGCGTGTATCGCGTTCACGGGTACGTGCAGCGTCGCGGACCCGCGCATCCGGGGTCGGGACCGGCGACGCTGGCGCTGCAGCCGGCAGCGCAGCCTGCGGACTCACAGCGACTGCCGAGACGTCGGCGCCCTGTGCGCTCATCTGCATGATCTTGTCCAGGGGTAAATACAGCAGGTTCGATCCCTGTTTGGAATCCACCATCACTTTGGTGACATTGCTGTAAATTTGCTGCATGGCATCGAGGTACATGCGATCGCGCGTCACCTGGGGTGCCTTTTGATACTCGCCCAGAACTGACTTGAAGCGCTGCGCGTCGCCCTGCGCCTGAGCCACAATCCGGGCTTTGTAGGCATCGGACTCTGCTTTCAGGCGTGACGCGGAACCGACGGCGCGCGGCACCACATCGTTGGCGTAGGCCTGCGCCTCGTTCTTGGCGCGTTCACGTTCCTGTCCAGCCTTGAGCACGTCGTCGAATGCCGCCTGCACCTGCTCGGGCGGGCGCACACCGCCCTGCTGCAGATTGATGCCGACAACTTCGATACCGACCTTGTAATGATCCAGAATCTTTTGCATCAGGGTACGCACCCGCGGTGCAATCTGATCGCGCTCTTCGGACAGCGCGCTGTCCATGCGCATCTTGCCCACCACCTCACGAACCGCGGTTTCGGCTGCCTGCACCACCGCTTCACCCGGGTTCTTGCTCTCGAACAGGAAAGCTCTCGCATCGCTGAGCCGGTACTGAACGGCAAATTTGATTTCGACAATGTTTTCGTCTTCCGTCAGCATGGCGGACTCACGCAGGCCGGTGGCCTTCATGACGGTGTCGCGACCCACATCGACGGAGCGAATCTGCGTCACAAAAATCAGTTCATGGCGCTGAATCGGATACGGCATACGCCAGTTGAAGCCGGCGCCGACCGAGGAGCGGTATTTTCCGAACTGGGTAATGACCGCCTGCTGCCCTTCCTGGACAATGAAGAAGCCGGTGCCTAGCCAGATCAGCAGCACCACGCCGGCAATCAGCCCGATCCCGATGCCGGTACTTTTCATGTCCGGCTGAAAACCACCACCTGAACCACCGCCGGTGCCACCCGCGCCACCGCGGCCGGCATTCTTCAATCCGCCAAACAGACCGCCGAGTTTGCGGTTGAAATCACGCCACAGTTCGTCCAGGTCGGGCGGCCCCTGATTGGCGCCGCGCCGCGGCCCGCGCTCGCCACCGTTCTTGACGGGTGCCGCAGGTTCATCCGCCTTGGGTGCTTCTGGATCGGGCTTTTCGCCATCGGCCGCCTTATCCTCACTGCGACCCCAGCGTGAATCATTGAGGTTGAACATACCCCTGACCCGACCCAGCAGCTGCGCCCAGTCCGGGCTGCGTAAATGAAGTTTCATTTCATCTTCTCTTGTGTATCGTTACCGGATTGTGCCTAAGTTCGAAGCCGAAACCATGCGCGCCAACTGTCCGCGCAAAGCCGCCACCCCCTCGCCCTGTATGGCACTCAAGAATACTCTGGGCGTCTGAATTCCAGCTAGGTCAAAACTATCTTCCAGTTGCAGGGGTCGGCGCCCTATTTCAAGAGCGTCGAGTTTGTTAAATACCAGCACCTGTGGAATCTCTGCCGCACCAATCTCGGTCAGTACACGCTGCACTTCGGCCATCTGCTCCAGGAAGTGCTCACTGGAAGCGTCCACCACGTGTAACAGCAAGTCTGCATCGACGGCCTCCTGCAGGGTAGCCTGGAACGCATCAATCAAACCGTGCGGCAAATCGCGGATGAAGCCCACGGTATCCGACAGCGAGACGGAGCGCGCCGCCTCACCCAGATAAAGCTGGCGCGTCGTGGTATCGAGCGTCGCAAACAATTGGTCAGCGGCGTAGGCACGGGCCTTCACCAATGCATTGAACAGCGTCGTCTTGCCAGCGTTGGTGTAGCCTACCAGGGAAATATTGAAGGCATCACGCCGCTCACGCTGACGACGTTGCGTCTGGCGCTGGCGCTTGACCTTTTGCAGGCGCTCCTTGACCTTCTTGATGTTCTCGCGAATCATGCGCCTGTCAAGTTCGATCTGGGTTTCACCCGGTCCGCCACGCATGCCAATGCCGCCGCTCTGGCGCTCCAGATGCGACCAGCGTCGCACCAGGCGCGTACTGAGGTACTGCATTCGAGCCAGTTCGACCTGCAGTTTTCCCTCGTGACTGCGCGCCCTCTGGCCGAAAATTTCCAGAATCAGGAGGGTACGATCGTTCACCGGCAGTTCCAGCTGGCGCTCCAGATTGCGCTGTTGCGCGGGACTCAGACTTTGATCGAACAAAACCTCAAGCACCCCATGCTGGGTTGCCAGCAGTTTGATCTCATCGGCCTTGCCACTGCCTACAAACAGCGCCGCATCAGGCGCCTTGCGTTTGCAGGTCAGGCGCGCGACCGGATTCAGACCGGCCGTCTGCGCCAGCAAGCCAAGCTCTTCGAGGTCGGCATCGAAATTCGGCAATCCAAAATCGACCCCGACCAGCAGGGTGGGGGCGCGCTGAAGATCAGGCGGCAGCTTCGTCACCCTCGCCACTTGCGAAGTTCACCGCACGACCCGGCACAATGGTCGAGATGGCGTGCTTGTAAACCATTTGGGTGACGGTGTTGCGAAGCAACACAACGTACTGGTCAAAAGATTCAATCTGACCTTGCAGTTTGATCCCGTTGACCAAATAGATTGAGACCGGTACATGTTCCCGACGCAGGGCGTTGAGAAAAGGGTCCTGAAGTAACTGACCTTTGTTGTTCACGATATTCTCCGTGTTCAAGAATTGATAAGAGGGTGACGATACCACAGCGGCGTGACGTGGCCGGAGCCCGTCAAACAGCCTTGTCGGCGTAGGGGTTGCTGGAAGTCTTGAATTCGATGCGCATCGGTGTCCCGACCAGATCAAATTCCTTGCGAAAACGCCCTTCCAGAAAGCGTTTGTAGGCGTCAGTCACGTGCTCCAGAGAATTGCCGTGAATCACGATCACCGGCGGATTCATGCCGCCCTGGTGCGCGTAACGCAGTTTGGGCCGGTACATCCCCGAGCGCTTGGGGCTCTGAAACTGCACGGCTTCAAGCAGCAGACGGGTCAGCACCGGCGTTGACATCTTGCAGTTGGCGGCCTTGAAAGCCTGCGCAATGGACACCCAGAGCGGCCCCAGACCCTGCCGCTTGGTGGCAGAAATCAGATGCATGGCAGCAAATTTCAGGAAGGGCAAGCGGGTTTCGATGGAGCGTTTGACCAGTTCGCGCTGGTACTCATCGACCGCGTCCCATTTATTGACCGCCAGCACAACGGCGCGACCATTCTCCAGAATGTAGCCGGCAATATGCGCATCCTGGTCGGTCACACCCTGGGTTGCATCGATCAACAGCAACACCACATTGGCCGACTCAATGGCCTGCAGCGTCTTGACGACGGAGAACTTCTCGATTGCCTCGAACACCTTGCCACGGCGGCGCAAGCCTGCGGTATCCACCAACTCAAACTTTTGTCCATTGCGCTCGAACGGCACCGAAATCGCATCGCGCGTCGTTCCCGGCAAGTCGAAGGCGACCAGACGTTCTTCGCCCAGCCAGGTATTGATCAGCGTGGACTTGCCAACGTTCGGGCGTCCGGCCACCGCCAGTTTGATGACAGAAGGATCGTGCTGTTCCAGGGCTTCATCCGGGTCCTGCAGTTGCAGCGGTGCCAGTGCCAGTTCCACCATGTCATGCATGCCCTGACCGTGCGCAGCAGAGACCGCATGCACCTCGCCCAGACCCAACTCGAAGAATTCGACCAGCTGCGCACTCGCCAGCATGCCCTCAGCCTTGTTGGCCACCAGCACACAGGGCTTTCCCAGACGACGCAGGTACTTGGCAATTTCGTAGTCCTGCGCGGAGATACCTTCTCTGGCATCAACGACAAAAATCACAACGTCCGCTTCAGCCACGGCCTGGCGTGTCTGTTTTGCCATTTCCTTGAAAATGCCGCTGACTGCGTCGGGCTCGAAGCCGCCGGTATCGATCACAATGAATTCGTGCTTGCCCTGTCTGCCGTTGCCGTAATGGCGGTCTCTGGTCAGGCCGGCAAAATCGGCAACGATGGCATCGCGGGACTTGGTCAAGCGGTTGAAAATCGTCGATTTGCCAACATTGGGACGGCCGACGAGGGCCAGAACAGGTTTCATCAGGAACGGTCCGGGTGCCTACTCGGGCTTGAACCCAAAGATATTGCCATTGCGGGTGACAACAATCAGCGTTCCGTTAGCCAGCACCGGACCGGCAACCAGGGCCGAGCCGTCGGTAGCCATGCGCGTCAGAATGGACCCGTCGTCGCGCGACAACCAGTGCACCAGACCAGTCTCGTCGCCGACCACGACCGAGCGCCCGACCGTCAGTGGCGCCGTCAGGCTGCGATAAAGCAGGCGTTCGGAAACCCAGGCACGATCACCGTCCCCGCGGCGCCACGCAATCACCTTGCCGTCGCTCTCGACACCGAAAACATACTTTTCGTCGCCATGCACACCGACCGAACCGATCGCCGGCTTGCTCCAGAGCAGGCTACCGCGCGCCGTATCCACACAACCCACAGCAGCCTGGAAGGCGCGCGCGCAAACCACCGTCCCGTCGCGTGCGACACGTCCCACCAGGTCCACCAGGCGCTCGATATCATTGGTTCCGCGTGGGGTGGCGATGGCCGCCTCCCAGCGAATGGAACCATTGCCTGGATTGAGTCCTGCCAGGCGCCCTCCCATCCCTGCGACCAGCGTATCCCCCACCGCCAGCAAGACCCCCGCTTGCCGCAGCACGAGGGATTCGCCCGGGCGCTGCTGGTTCCAGAGCTTGCGCCCCGAACTGGCATCAAAAGCAGTGACCGAACGATCTGCCGCCAACACAAATACACGGCCGCCAGCGACCAGCGGCGCAGTAAAACTCGGTGCCAGCAATTTTTGTCGCCAGAGCTCGCGCCCACCATCGAGTACCACCAGGTCGTTGGCACGCGTCACCGCCGCGGTGAATTTGCCGTCGCTACCGACACCAGCCGCAATCGGAGCACCCACCGCAGCGCGCCACAACTCGGCGCCGGTCGCTGAATCGAAGGCCGCCAGCACCCCTTCGGAATTGGCAACCGTCACCATCGTCCCGCTGACTTTGGTATCCATTGCAGAATCGACCGCGCCAACCTTGGCCGTCCATGCCAGTCGCACGCCAAGCAGACCGGGGTTAGGTGCCAGTTCCGCCGGCTTTGGCTTCTGCGGTCCGCTCGAACAAGCGGCCAGCAACCCGAGCACAAGAAAAACAAGGACCACCCTGGTGGCCACGGTCGAACCAAAATGGAGCTTCACTTTTTCCCTTCCGTCGCTGTGGCATCGCCCGTTTGTGGATCAACCCCCAGCGAGTTCAATTTGACCTCCACCAGGCGTCGGTATTCGGCGCTTTCGTCAAAACTCTTGTAGGCCTTGCGGTACTCAGCCAGGGCCTCCGACTTCTTGCCCTGCAGCATCAGGATATCGCCCTTTCGATCGGCCACCAGGGCTTCGAAATTGGCCGGGTATGAGCCGGCCAGCTGTTTCAAGGCTTCGTCATAGCCCTTGGAATCCATCAGCACCGCGGCCAGACGCAACTTGGCCAGGGCCTGATAGCCCGGATCCGAAGCGTTCTCAGCCACCCAGGTCAAAGCACCCTGGGCGCCCAGCGCATTGCCTGCACTGTAGTACTGCCTGGCAACCAGCAGGCCGGCTTGCTGCGCGTAAGTGGTGGAGCCGAACTTGCTCTTGATGTCGCCGAAAACACGATCAATTTTTGCCGGATCAGCCGACTTCACGACTCGTTCCACCTCATCAAACATGGCAGCGGCCTGGGCTGCCTGGCTGCGCTGCCAGTACTGGTAGAAGTTCCAGCTTGCGAAGGCACCAAGAATCACAATCAGGGCCCACGTGATGGCGTTGCCGTATTGTTTCCAAAAATGCTTGAGCTGATCGAGTTGCTCTTGTTCTTCGAGATCGAGTTGGTTTGCCATAGAAATTCTTTAATCAGGTGGGAGATTGTAGGGTCGGCGCCCAGGTATCGATCTCAGCCAGCGATCGGATAGCCTGCGCCACCGTGGCGTCGCGCAGCGCTTTGACGGTCACGGCATTTTGCGTCAGTTCATCGCCGCCAAAAATGAGGGCGTAGCGCGCCCCGCTGGCATCGGCTTTTTTGAACTGCGACTTCATGCTGTTGGAGCCCTCGGCCAAACCGGCGTGCATCTGTACAGCAACGCCGGCAGCGCGCAAAGTCTGTATCGTTTGCATGGCAAGAGGCAAAGCGGCGGCCTCAGGAATCACGGCATAAACATCGGGAACGGGCGCGGCTGGCGTCTGGCCCTGTTCCTTCAGGAGTTCGAGGACACGCTCCAGGCCCATTCCCCAGCCGACTGCCGGCGTGGCTTTGCCACCCAGCACTTTGAACAAACCGTCGTAGCGTCCACCACCGCACAGCGTGCCTTGGGCACCCAACTCATCGGTGACGAATTCAAACACGGTATGACTGTAGTAGTCCAGGCCGCGCACCAGCCGGGGATTGACGCTCCACTGGACGCCGCACGCTGAAAGCAAGGTCTTGACCGTGTCAAAGTGCTTGAGCGATTCATCACCAAGGTAATGCAGCAGTTGCGGTGCGTTCTGCACCAGGGCTTGCATGGACGGATTCTTGGTATCCAGAATGCGCAGCGGGTTGCTGTACAGACGGCGCTGCGACTCGGCGTCGAGTTGCTCCAGATGCGCTTCAAAATACGCCAGCAAGGCCAGGCGATGCGCCTGCCGCTCGGAGGGAATCCCCAGACTGTTCAACTCGACGCGCACGTTGCGCAGACCCAGCGTCGCAAACAACTGGTGCACCAGCAGCATCAGTTCTGCATCCACCTCGGGCCCGGCGAATCCGAGCGCCTCGGCGCCAAGCTGATAGAACTGCCGATACCGCCCACGCTGTGGCCGCTCATGCCGAAACATCGGCCCCATGTAGTACAGGCGTTTGCCGCCGTCGTAGGTGATGTTGTGCTCGATGGCGGCCCGCACCACGCCGGGCGTATTCTCGGGTCGCAGCGTCAATGCCTCGCCGTTGAGCTTGTCTTCAAAGGAGTACATCTCCTTCTCGACGATGTCGGTGGTCTCGCCGGTGCCGCGCACGAACAGGGCTGTCGGCTCGACGATCGGTGTGCGAATGTTGCGGTAGCCATAGAGCCCCATCAGCGTTCGCACCTTGTCTTCCAGATATTCCCAGCGCGCGGAATCGGGCGGCAGAATGTCGTTCATGCCTTTGACGGCGCTGAGTTTCTCCAGCTTCGGCGTTGCTTCTTTTTCACTCATGACTTGACTCAGGACGCGTTAGCCACAGCCGTGCCATAGCGCGTCGCAACATAGTTTTCGACAATTTTCTGAAACTCCTGGGCGATGGCGTCACCGCGCAAGGTCATGCGCTTTTCACCATCGATAAAAACCGGCGCAGCCGGCGCCTCGCCGGTGCCGGGCAAACTGATACCGATGTCGGCGTGTTTGCTCTCGCCCGGGCCGTTCACGATGCAGCCCATCACGGCCACTTTCAGCTTTTCAACGCCCGGATACTTCTCGCGCCACACCGGCATCTGCGAGCGCAGGAAGTCCTCAATGCTCTTGGTCAACTCCTGAAAGGTCGTGCTGGTCGTGCGACCGCAGCCGGGACACGCTGTCACGCTTGGAACAAAGGACCTGAGTTCCAGCGCCTGCAGCAGGTCGCAGGCAACGGTTACTTCCTGGGTTCTCGCTTCGCCAGGTTGGGGCGTCAGTGAAACACGGATCGTGTCGCCAATGCCTTCCTGCAACAAAATGGCCAGGGCGGCAGCCGACGCCACGGTTCCCTTGCTGCCCATCCCTGCTTCGGTCAAGCCCAGGTGCAAGGGGTAGTCGCAACGACTGGCCAGTTCCCGGTAGACAGACACCAGATCCTGGACGCCACTGACCTTGCAGGACAGAATGATCTGATCCTGACTCATGCCGATTTCAACGGCGCGGCGCGCCGACTCCATGGCCGAACTGATCAGTGCCTCGTACATGATCGGCTTGAGTTGCCAGGGCGGCGTGCGACGGCTGTTCTCATCCATCAGCGAGGCCAGCAATTCCTGATCCAGGCTTCCCCAGTTCACACCAATGCGCACCGGCTTGTCCCAGCGCAGCGCTGCTTCGATCATGAGGGCGAATTGCCTGTCATGCTTGTCACCCTTGCCAACGTTGCCGGGATTGATCCGGTATTTGGACAAGGCCTGCGCACAATCCGGAAAATCCGTCAGCAGACGATGTCCGTTGTAGTGAAAATCTCCAATCAGGGGGACATCGATTCCCATTCGGTCCAACTGCTCCCGAACACGGGGAACCGCCGCTGCGGCCTCCGGTGTGTTGACAGTCAGCCTGACCAATTCGGAGCCGGCAAGCGCCAGTTCCTTGACCTGGATCGCCGTGCCGATGACATCGACCGTGTCGGTGTTGGTCATCGACTGGATCCGCACCGGCGCATCGCCGCCAACAGTGACCCGTCGCCCAGCCCAGACCACTTGAGCCTGCCTGCTGCGACGTGCTTTGGGCGCCGCAGATGCAATAGGCACGAGCCCTTCCACTACTTCACCTCAAAGCGGGCAACATTGTCTCGCGCGACGGACAACAAATCAAAAGCCTGGCCGCGCACCAGCACCTGCGTGGTATCGGACCGCCCCACCACCACCATGAGCGGCAAGCTGCCGGAAACACCGACGGTCTCCCCCGCTGCCATATTGCGTCGCACCTGAACCACGCCAGCAGCGTCTACGACCTCGACCCAGGCCATCGCCTGCGCCTTGAAGACAACGATGCCGCTGGTTGCGCCAGACCCTGCCACCTGTACCGGTTCTGGTGCCGCACTCGTCACGGCGCTGGCAGCCTGCGTCAAAGTCTGCGCAGCAAGCGGCGTGCTGACTTCCACCGCGGGCGCCACCATCGGGGGCTGCGCACTGCCCTCAGGCGCTGCCGATTTTGCATCAACAGCAAGCTGCGCTTGCCGCGCAAAAGGAAAGAACAGCAGCAGCAAAGCGCCCGCCAGCAGCACCAGCACCGCCAGCACCACGGGCTTGGAAACTTGCTCCCAAAACTGGCGCAATGAACCCCCGCCGGCCGAACGAAATGGAACATTGATTCCGGCGCCCGAATCTTTCAGTTGCGGTGCCGTCGTGTGCGGCAGTTTTTCCAGTATCGGGCCCGGGGCAATTTTCAGTACCCGGCAAATACTGGAGGCCAGGGCACGAACGAAAACGGTATCAGGTAACAGGTCAAAGCGGTCGGCTTCCAGCGCTTCGAGCTTTTTCACAGGAACCTTCAGAGAAACCGCCAGTGCACCGATGTGCAGGCCCATTGCCTCACGCGCCTGACGCAGCATCGCACCGCTGGTCATCGGCGCGCTCGTGAGTGGACTCGGCGCTGTCGGTTCGGAGCCGGTCAACGAAGGCTCACTCATCGAAAGCTCCCCGCTGATAGGCCTCGGCCTCGCGCGATCTTGGAAAACGCTTGGTCAACTGTGCAGCCAATTGCATCATCGCGTCACGATTTTCCATCCGCCGCTCGACCTTGATGCCAAGCCACAGAGACTCGGCATTGGCCAGCTCGCTGTTATTGAGTCGCCGCACATAAAACTGGGCTCGGGCAAAATCGCTGCGCTGAAAAAGCAATAAGGCCAGGTTGTAGGCAGTGATCGGATTGCCGGCATCAAACTCATAAGACTTGAAAAGACTTTGTTCCCCTTCAGCCAACTGCCCGGCTCTGACCTGACACAGGCCCTGCGCGCGCCAGGTCTTGGCCCGTTCACCGTATTGAGGATTGGCAAGCGCCTGGGAAAACAGTTGCTGCGCCTGCGCGTACCTGGCCTGCTGACAATAGAGCCAACCCAGGTTGTGCATGATGTTTGAATCTCGCGGATGAAGGGTCAAGGCCCGCTTGAAACTATCTTCGGAGAGTCGGAAGTCGTTGAGTCGCATGTAAATGAGACCACGCATGCTGTAGGCTTCGGCGTAATTGGAGTCGGCAGCAATCGACTGCTTGAGTTCATCCAGAGCAATGGCAGTTTGCCCGTTCTCAAAATAGCCCACTGCAAGTTCCAGCCGGATCCGCGCGCGCTTGCGTGCGTCGGGCTCGTCCGACTCGGTCACCATTTCGGCGTCACCGCCCGTAGCCGTCAGGCCATCATATTTTGACGCGCAGCCAGAAACGCCAGCCAGCCCGAGCAGCGTCAGACCGGCTGCCAGCAGCCAGTACCTGAGCGTCATGCCCTGTCCTGCGTTTCTATCCATGCCTCAAGTCTCCTGAACTGTCCGTTTGTGCAATGCCACTGGTTTGAGCATGATCGTGCGCTGGCGCGCGATTCTCTCGCCGACACGGGTTCGGTCCATCACGTCGCCTGCCAGTTGCCCACACGCAGCATCGATATCATCCCCTCGCGTCTTGCGTATTGTCGTCACAATACCAGCATCACTCAAAATCCGTGCAAAGACCAGGGTTTGCCGCGTCGATGACCGGGTCAAACCTGACTGCGCAAACGGGTTGAATGGAATCAGGTTGAACTTGCACCAGGCGCGTGCGCCGCCATAGCCGCGCACGAGTTCGACCAATTGACGCGCATGTTCTGGCTGGTCATTGACCCCATCGAGCATGCAATATTCGAAAGTGATGAAGTCGCGCGGCGCAAACTCCAGATAGCGCTCGCAGGCCGCCATCAACTCAACCAGTGGGTACTTCTTGTTCAACGGCACCAGATTGTCACGCAGAGCGTCGTTCGGCGCATGCAGCGAGACCGCCAGCGCCACCGGACAGTCCTGCGACAACAAATCCATCTTCGGCACGATGCCGGAGGTGGAAACAGTAACGCGGCGCCGCGACAAACCATAGGCATGGTCGTCCAGCATCGTACGCAATGCCGGCAGCAATTCCGCGTAGTTCTGCAGCGGCTCACCCATGCCCATCATCACGACATTGGAAATCACGCGCTCCTCGCGCTGCAGATGCCGGCGCAAGAATCGCTCCGCAAACCAGAGCTGGGCGATGATTTCTCCGCTGCTGAGGTTGCGGCTGAAACCCTGATGCCCGGTGGAGCAGAAGCGGCAGCCCATGGCGCATCCGGCCTGCGATGAGATGCACAGTGTGCCCCTATCGTCTTCCGGAATGAAAACCGCCTCCACGGCGTCACCGCCGCCAACGTCAAACAGCCACTTGATGGTGCCGTCCGATGAGATTTGCTGCGACAGGACCGCCAACGCCTTCACCTGGGCCGAGCCTTTGAGCTTTTCTCGCAAGGACTTCGCTAGATCGCTCATGGCGTCAAAATCAGACGCTCCCTTTTGATGAATCCAGCGAAACAACTGGACCGCGCGGAAGCGCTTTTCACCGAGCCGCTCGCAAAACCCGGTCAGACCTTCAAGATCAAAATCGAGGAGGTTGGCCGTCATCGCAGCGGCAAGGGGTCGGGACGCCCCGTGTGCGCAATGGCCGGCCCGATTGGCAGCAAAACGCAGCGGAGCGTGGGAACCATGTCTATTTGGAGTAGACGTTCATGCCGGGGAAGAAGAAACTGACTTCCACGGCGGCGGTTTCAGGCGCATCGGACCCATGCACGGCATTGGCATCAATGCTGTCGGCAAAACTGGCACGAATGGTGCCGGGTGCAGCCTTCTTGGGATCGGTGGCGCCCATCAGGTCGCGATTCTTCAGTACCGCGTTCTCGCCTTCAAGCACCTGGATCATGACCGGACCGGAAATCATGAACTCGACCAGATCCTTGAAAAAAGGACGTTCCTTGTGAACCGCGTAAAACGCTTCCGCTTCACTGCGCGCCAGACGAACCATCTTGGCAGCAATAATTTTCAAACCAGCGGCCTCAAAGCGCGCGTAGATTTGACCGATCACGTTTTTTGCAACCGCATCGGGTTTGATAATGGACAGAGTGCGTTCGATAGTCATGAGTACTTCCTGAGCTGGTAATTATGGATATTCGCCCAACGGGCAAAGGGTTGGATTTTATCGTGAAAGTCAGCGGCCGCGGCCGCCGCGGCGCTGTCCGCCAGCAGGCCCGCCGCCACTGCGGCGCTGCCCCTGATCCTGCCGCTGCCGGGTAAAACTGTCGGCGCCGATGTAGCCGAAGGCTGTCTTCATCGGGTCAGGCTGGGCTGCATTGCCGCTGCGATCACCGGACTCACTGCGGTTCTTGCGACCTGCACTGTTCGCATAGCCCTGCCCGCTGTCCTGCGCGCCGCCCGCCGATGGTCTGCGTGGACCGTTGCCCGAACTGCGCGGGCCGTTGCCACGCGCACCGCGACGCCGATTGCGCGGACCCGACTCGGGCCCACCGTCCTCGCGCCTTGGCTGGGCGCTGCCGGTGTTCTCGCCATGCTCACGCCCGGAACGGGATCCGGCCGCACGCACCAGCAAATCGATGTCCGGTGCATCGAGTTCCATCCAGGCGCCGCGCCGCAAGCCACGCGGCAGGACCATGGCGCCGTAGCGGATCCGAATCAGACGGCTCACTGCGTGACCCACCGCTTCGAGCATGCGCCGGACTTCACGGTTTCTACCCTCACTGATGGTGACGCGATACCAGCAGTTCGAACCCTCACCGCCGCCCTCTTCAATCGAACCAAATTGCGCCATGCCATCATCGAGCTTGACGCCTTCCAGCAGCCTCTGCTTTTCGTCCTTGCTGAGTGACCCCAACACCCGCACGGCGTATTCACGCTCCAGACCGAAACGCGGATGCATCAGATTGTTGGCCAATTGCCCTGAACTCGTGAACAGCAGCAGGCCTTCGGTGTTGAGATCAAGACGTCCGACCGATTGCCACTTGCCCTGAAACAATTTTGGCAGTCGGCGAAACACGGTCGGCCGATTCTGCGGATCATCGTGCGTCACGACCTCGCCAGCGGGCTTGTGGTAAGCAATAACCCGCGCTGGCGGCGCATCGATACGGAACTTGATCGGTTTGCCGTTGACCTTGACGTGGTCACCAAACTGGATGCGCTGACCGATGTGGGCCGGCTCATTGTTGACCGTGATACGGCCTTCCATGATCATCTGCTCCATCTCCAGGCGCGACCCCATGCCGGCCTGCGCCAGCACCTTGTGCAGCTTCGGTGTTTCCGCCTGTGGCGCCAACACACGCTTCACCGCAATCGGCTCGGCACTCTCCTGATCAGCGTCGAATTGACCGGACACCACCTCATCAAAGCGACTCTCGGATGCCGCCGGCTGCAGCACGGTGGCTTGGGTCAACTCTGTGGCAACTGCCGGTAATTCCGAAGATTCCTGCTCGAGCGCAACACTGGGCTGTTCCGGCTCGGTCGGCGTGTCATCACGGTTTGCGCTCATGTTGGAGTTCCCGTCAAGAAATTAGGTTTGGTGTCGGCGTCAACAGATTCAACCGGCGCCATATCAAGCTCTGGCTGCAAGTCGGACTCATCTCCGGCGAGCGCCCGCACGGCGCCAAGTTGCGCGCCGGGATTGTCCATCGGTGGCAATTGATCCAGCGAGGCAAGTCCCAAATCGTCCAGAAAATGCTTCGTCGTGGCAAACAGGGCTGGCCGTCCAACCGTGCTGCGGTGGCCAATCACCTCGATCCAGCCCCGGTCTTCAAGTTGTTTGAGCAACAGCGAATTGACCGTCACACCCCGAATGTCCTCGATATCACCGCGCGTTACCGGTTGCCGATACGCAATGATGGCCAAGGTCTCCAAAGTGGCCCGGCTGTAGCGCGGTGGCTTCTCGGGATGCAGGCGATCGAGGTACTCGCGCATCTCCGGGCGGCTCTGGAAACGCCAGCCGCTCGCCAGTTCAACCAGTTCCACGCCGCGCCCGATCCAGTCGTGCTGCAACTCCAGCAACAGCTCCTTGAGCGCCTCTGTCGTCAGGCTGTCATTGAACAACACAGCCATCTCTGCTTGCAGCAAGGGTTGCTGCGAGCAAATCAAGGCGGTCTCTAATACGCGCTTGGCATCCGCCGTATTCATGGTCTTGCAATGCTTCCGGGACGAGCACCATCAAGGTGCGAAATCAGTGTGATTCTTTGCGGCGCGGCAGGCAGATTGATGAATCTGCAGCGCCTTGCCCCCGGCTGGCGGCCGAGGTGCTGGCTTTCACGCCATTAGTCTTGAGTATAACTGAGGCCCCACTGGCTCAGTGCGTCACTCAGATCGTGCGGCAACTCGGAGAAAAATACCAGCTGTTGCTGTGTCACCGGGTGCGTCAGGGAAAGTCTGAAGGCATGCAAAGCCTGCCTCTGCATGCCGGCGGCGGCGACGCCACCATAGAGCTCATCGGCCAACAGGGGATGACCGATGGCTGCCATGTGCACCCGAATTTGGTGTGTGCGACCGGTGTGCAAGGTACATCGCACCAGGCAGCCCCGCTCTCCATTCTGCAGAAGATCAATGTCTGTGCGTGCCAGTTTGCCTGCGTTCTTGCCAAGATCGACCACGGCCATGCGCAGACGGTTGCGCGGATCGCGGCCGATGGGCTGATCGACCTGGCGGCTGGTGCTGCCGATCCACGGCTGGTGCGCCAGTGCGAGGTACTTCCGGCCGACCTCGCGCGCGGCGATGGCCCGAATCAAGGCGTCCATCACGAGCCGGCTGCGCGCCACCACCATCAGGCCACTGGTGTCCTTGTCCAGTCGATGCACAATTCCGGCGCGTGGCAAATTCACAGCCTGGGGATCGAAGGCCAGCAAACCGTTGAGCAAGGTACCGCTCCAGTTACCAGGTGCCGGATGGACCACCAGGCCAGCCGGCTTGTTGATGATCAGCAAGTGCTCATCCTGGTAGACCACTTCCAGTTTCATGAGTTCGGGTTTGAAGGCCTGACTCTGCGGCGTTGGTCGCAGTTCGATGCTCCCCTGGTCCGCCGCCTTGACACGCGTCGACGCCTTGCAGGCGCCGGCTCGCTTCAGTGTGACGGCGCCGCACTGGATCAATTGCTGCAGGTAGCTGCGCGAAAACTCCGGCACCATCTCCACCAGTGCCTGATCAAGACGCAAGCCGTGCTGGGCTGGCCCAAAAACCAGCGGTCGCAACTCGAACTCTGGCTCGGTGTCGGCGCGATCCTCCAGATCCTCGTTATCATGACCGCTCGATATAATCAATCCGGAATTTTTCAAGAAAGTTGTCCTACATGCTTCGAGCCAAATTATCGGTTGTCTGCACCTGGTCGCTGGCAAGTGCCCTATTGCTGCTGACAGCTTGCTCGTCCGCCCCGCAGGACAAGGAAGCCAACTGGAGCCCCAGCAAGCTGTACGCGGAGGCCAAAGACGAGTTGGCCGCAGGTGGCTACGAAAAGGCGATCTCGCACCTGGAAAAACTCGAAGGTCGCGCTGCCGGAACGCCGCTGGCGCAGCAGGCGCAGCTTGACAAGGCCTACGCCCAGTACAAATCGGGCGAAACAGCGCAAGCCGTGGCGACGCTGGACCGCTTCATGAAGTTGCACCCCGCGAGTCCCGCCATGGACTATGCACTCTATCTGAAGGGTCTGGTCAACTTCAATGACGATCTGGGTTTTCTCTCCTACATTGCACGCCAGGATCTGGCGGAACGTGACCAGAAGGCGTCGAAGGAATCTTTTGAGGCATTCAAGGAACTGACCACGCGCTTTCCAACGTCGCGCTACGCCGCCGACGCCAGCCTGCGCATGACCTACATCGTCAATTCTCTGGCCAGTTACGAGTTGCATGTAGCGCGCTACTACCTTAGCCGCGGTGCTTACGTGGCTGCGATCAACCGGGCCCAACTGGCGATCTCCGACTACCAGGATGCGCCGGCAACAGAAGAGGCTCTTTTCATCATTATCAAGGCCTACGACGCACTGGGCATGACACAACTGCGTGACGATGCCAGACGGGTACTTGACAAGAACTATCCCAACTCGGAGTACCTGACCCGCGGCTTCAAGACCAATCAGAATCCGTGGTGGAAGTTCTGGTAAGAGCATTCAGGGCCTGCGCAAACTCCTGCTCCGAATCCAGTTTTTTCATCGCTGGCAGCGCCGCCAGCAGTCGCTTGCCGTAGCCCATTTGTGCCAGCCGGGTGTCACAGATGACCAGCACACCCTGATCGGTTTCGCGCCGAATCAGGCGCCCCGCACCTTGCTTGAGAGCCACCGCTGCTTCCGGAATGAAGTAGTCGTTGAAGACACTGCGCCCATCGGCCTCCAGTCGTTTGGAACGCGCCTCAACCAAAGGATCGTTCGGTGGCGGAAACGGCAGTTTGTCAATGACCAGCAGTTGCAAAGCATCGCCCGGCACATCAAAGCCTTCCCAGAAGGAGGCCGAAGCCACCAGCACACAACCGGCCCGCCCACCCTCAGCGCCGAGACGAAAGCGGTCCATCAATTGGCGCTTGGACTGCTGCCCCTGAACCAGAATTTCCAGGGAATCTGCAGTCGCGAATTTCCGCTGCAGCGCTTCGCTGACAGTGCGCAGGGCACGCAGCGTGGTTGTAAGTACCAGTGTGCGTCCGCCAATCGCTGCAGCGGCTTTGGCTACCAGTTCGGCTACCTGCAGGCTGTGTTCCGGAGCGCCCGGTCTGGCAAGTTGCATGGGCACATACACGGCGGCCTGCCGCTCATAGTCAAAAGGACTTTGCACTTTCAGTATTTCGGCCTCAGTCAAACCGCAGGACTCGGTAAACCACCGCAGGCGCGCATCTTCTCCCAGGGTTGCCGAAGTAAAGATCCAGGAACGCTGCGAGAGCGGCTCACTGCTTGAACTCAACAGACGCGTCCGAACCGTCTGCGCGATGTCCAGCGGCGACTCCACCAGGATCAGTTGCGAACCGACATCGAGCCAGCGAACCGACTCTTCTGCACATAGCGCGCCAAAGAAATCGATCCGCTCGACCAGGCCGCTGGCCCGTTCGCACAAGCGCGCCAGATCAGGTTCTGCCTGGCCAACTGCGCTGAGTGCGTCAGCGGCCTGGCTACAGGACGCTTTCACTGCAAGCAGGCCCTCCTGCCACTGTGCTTCATCCAGTAGCTCCGGGGCAAGGCCAACCCAGCGCAATTTGCTGCCCGACAAAGATTTTCCAACCAGCAACCGCAAGTCGCGCGCGGCGCGCTCGACCGCGCTGGCGATCATCTGCCAGTCTGCCAGACCGCGCGCATGCTGCAAGCCGCTCGCCAGCAGATCGCGCGCGAAGTCAAGCAACTGCCCGGTGCTCAGCTGCTTGCCAAGAAACTGAACGCCGGTCTCATTGAGCTGATGGGCTTCATCGAAGACCACCGTGCGCACCGTTGGCAACAATTCAGCCATGCCTGACTCGCGAACCGCGAGATCGGCAAAAAACAGGTGATGGTTGACAACCACAACATCGGCCGCCAATGCTTCACGCCGCGCCTGATTCACATGGCAGGCACGAAACTGCGGACACTGCGCGCCCAGGCAGTTCTCGCGCGTTGACGTCACCAGGGCAATCAGCGGCGAGCGTTCATCCAGCCCGGGCAGTTCGGCCAGGTCGCCGGTACTTGTCAGCAGCGCCCAACTCTCGATTTTGGCCAGAGTCCGCAAGGCGCCATAGGCGGCAATGTTGTGCTGCTGCCGCGCCACTTGCAGACGCTGCAGACAAAGGTAGCTGCCACGCCCCTTGAGCAAGGCGCTGCGCAGCGGCAGGCTCAATGCTCCAAGCAAGAGAGGAAGGTCGCGACCGAACAGCTGATCCTGCAAGGTCTTGGTTGCCGTGGAGAGCAGGACTCTGGTGCCGCTGAGCAGTACCGGCACCAGGTAGGCAAAAGTCTTTCCAATACCGGTGCCCGCCTCGACCACCAGCACACCACCGCCATCGATAGTACGGGCAATCGACCCTGCCATCTCGGTTTGTCCATCTCTGGACTTGAACTCCTGGACCGTGCGCGACAACAAACCAGCCGGCGCGAAAACCTCGCGCACACGGTCTTCCAGACTCATTCGTCAGGCAGGCTCGTCAGGGTTCAACTGTCGCTCAATCCGAGCAATTTCATCGCGCAGGCTCAAACGTTTCTTCTTGAGTCGGCGCATCAGCAGTTCATCCAGCGGTACTTCGCCGCTGGCGCGGTCTATCATGGCATCAAGATCTCCATGCTCAATACGCAAGTCGATCAGCCGACGTTCGGGAGAATGCAGGTTAGAGTCCACGGCTTCAGTAGTTAAAAATGATCGAAGTAATTGATCGGGATTTGTTCTTGTGTAGGTCGATAATACGACTAAATTGAAACGATAAATTCAGGCATCCCCTCCTTCAACACCGATCATGTCCAAAGGCTACCGACTCAGCGCCTCCACAGGCATCCACAAAGGCGACCGTGAGTACCAGCAGGATCAGGTGACCCTGCTGAGCCACAAGCGTGTCTCCGGCTGCCTGCTGGCCGTGGTTGCCGATGGCATGGGTGGTCGCAGCGGTGGTCGCAAGGCGTCCGATCAAGTCATGCTGACTGCCAAACAGTTGTTTGAGCGCTACTCGCCCACCATAGATGATGCACCTGCAACCCTGCTGCAGTTGGTAAGGGAGGCACACACCGTCATCAAGTTGACCGCCATCTCTTCGGAAGAAGAACCGCACAGCACGCTGGCAGCCTTTCTGATCAATCCGGGCGGCGACTGCTACTGGGCGTCCTCGGGCGATTCACGCATCTTCCATTTCCATGCTGGCAAACTGGTCAAGCGCTCGACCGATCATTCCTATGTTCAGACCCTGGTCGACAAAGGTGAGTTGACCGAGGAACAGGCCAATGACCATCCGAAATCGAATATTCTGGTTGGCTGCCTGGGAACTGAAAAGGAGCCGCCGGTAGGCGTCCATTTCATCCCCCAATTGCGCGCTGGCGATGTCCTGATGGCTTGCAGCGACGGCGTCTGGCACTACTTCAGCAATGCTGAAATCGGATCGGTGCTGGCCAGTCTGTCGCCGCGCGAAGCGACAGAATTCCTGATTGAAAAAGCCCGGTCGCGCGGCCGCGGCGGCGGTGACAATCTGTCGCTGGTAATCGTCAAGCTCGAACCGCTGGATTCTTGAGCGTCAAGCTGGTGTCGACCAGACGTCGCGGCAGTGCCAGGAATTCGCGCGACTGCATTTCATGCAGACGAGACACCGTGCGGACAAACTCATGTGCAAGCGGCCCGGCTGTGTACAACTCCTGCGCCGGCACGGCCGCTGACATGATCAGTTTGATGTGACGGTCGTACAGTACGTCGATCAGCAAGGTAAAGCGACGCGCCTCGGAAGCCATCTGATCTGACATGCGGGGCACATCGCTGAGCAGCAAAGTATCAAAGTGCGCAGCGATTTCGAGGTAGTCGTTTTGTGACCGCGCGCCCCCGCACAGCGTCCGGAAATCAAACCACACGAGAGAGCCTGCCCTGCGCAAGGCCGCCAGCACGCGCCCCTCGATCAGCAACAGGGGATCTTCGTCGGCAGTGTCCGCCAGTGAGTCAAAAGTGTTGGCCAGGACCGAGTGCGTCTGTGCACTGTGTGGCCAGTGGTAATGCTGCACCTGGGTCAAGCTGTGGTGGCGATAGTCGGTGCCGTTGTCAACGTTGATGATTTCGAGATTTTCCTTCAGCAATGCAATCGCCGGCAGAATTCTTTCGCGGTGCAGACCATCCGGATAGAGCTGATCGGGCTTGAAGTTCGACGTCGCGACCAGGCCCACGCCATTGTCGAACAGAGCGCGCAGCAGGCGATGCAGGATCAGAGCGTCGGTGATATCGGAAACATGAAACTCATCGAAACAGATCAGGCGATATTTTCTGGCAATCCTCCGGGCCAGTACATCGAGCGGGTCAACGGTTCCTTGCAGAGCCACCAGTTCGCGATGAACCTCCCGCATGAACTCATGAAAATGCAAACGGGTCTTGCGCTTCAGTGGAACCGCCGCAAAAAAGCAGTCCATCAGAAAACTCTTGCCGCGGCCAACCCCGCCGTACATGTAAACCCCCGGCGGAAGGCTGGGTCGGTTGATCAACTTCTTCAGCGTGCTGGAACGCCTGCTCTTGTAGGTAGCCCATGCCAGAGCGCAGCGCTGCAGCGCTTCGACGGCGTGCAACTGGGCCGGGTCAGCCTGGTAGCCACGCGCGGCCAGCTGTGCTTGATAGGCCTGCTTGACGCTCACAGCGAATCAGAAATTCAGAGTGCGCTTTTCCACTGCCAGTGCCGCTTCCTTGGTCGCTTCACTGAGCGACGGATGGGCGTGGCAGATGCGCGCAATGTCTTCGCTACTGGCTCTGAATTCCATCGCCATCACGCATTCGGCAATCAGCTCGCTGGCCATGGGGCCAACGATATGCACGCCCAGAATTTCGTCGGTTTTCGCATCAGCCAGCATCTTCACCATGCCGGTAGTGTCGCCCAGCGCGCGCGCCCGACCATTGGCCAGAAATGGAAAAGTTCCCGCCTTGTAGGCACGACCAGCTGCTTTGAGCTGCGCCTCGGTCTGCCCAACCCAGGCAATCTCGGGATTGGTGTAGATCACCCAGGGGATGGTGTTGAAGTTGACGTGACCATGCTGACCAGCCATACGCTCGGCTACCGCAACGCCCTCCTCCTCCGCCTTGTGTGCCAGCATGGGGCCGCGCACTACATCGCCAATCGCCCAGACGCCAGGCAAACTGGTGCGGCACGCCTCATCCACCGCAATTGCGCCACGTTCGTCAAGTTGCAGTGCAACGGCCTGCGCGTTCAGCCCCTGGGTGTTGGGAACGCGGCCAATCGAGACAATCAGCTTGTCCGCTTCCAGCAATTGGGCTTCGCCCTTGGCATTGGTCCAGCCCACGCTCACACCCTTCTTGCCGACCTTGATCGCACCGACAGTCACGCCGAGTTCGATCTTGAGTCCTTGCTTGACGAAAGCCTTGTGCGCCTCTTTGGTAATCTGCTGGTCAACGGCACCGAGAAACTCAGGCAAGGCTTCCAGAATCGTCACATCCGAGCCCAGACGCCGCCAGACCGAGCCCATCTCAAGGCCAATGACTCCCGAGCCAATCAAGGCAAGTTTCTTTGGCACAGCGACTATGCGCAAGGCGCCATCGTTCGATAGCACCGTCTGCTCGTCAAACGGTGTGCTGGGCAAGGCACGCGCCGTCGAGCCGGTCGCAACGACGATTCTCTTGCCGACCAGGGTTTCTTCAGCCGTGCCGCCAACCTTGATCTCGTAAGCACCGTCAGCCGCTTTGACAAAAGAGCCACGACCATGAAAAAAGCTGACCTTGTTCTTCTTGAACAGATACAGAATTCCGTCGTTGTTCTGCTTGACCACCGCATCCTTGCGCGCCACCATCTGGCTCAGGTCCAGACTCAGGCCTGTCACGCCAATGCCGTGTTCGGAAAAGTGGTGCGCAGCCTGGTCAAAGTGCTCAGAAGATTGCAGCAAGGCCTTGCTCGGAATGCAACCAACATTGGTGCAGGTGCCGCCCAGCGCCGGTCCACCCTGCTTGTTTTTCCACTCATCAACACAGGCCACGCTCATTCCCAGTTGCGCTGCACGGATGGCAGCGATATAGCCACCAGGGCCGGCGCCGATGACGATCACATCAAATTGTTGGCTCATGATTTTTTCAATGGGTTCAGGTCATGGCGCGAAAGGCGCCGGGATATCAATGTCATCGTAACAAGCCCCGAATTTGTCATTGCGGACTTGATCCGCAATCCATGGTGCCTGTGGCACTGTCAAAAGACATGGATCCCGGATCAAGTCCGGGATGACAACAATAGGTCCAGCATGACAACGGGACACGCCGCATTGCTTAAATGTCAAACAACAACCGCGCCGGATCTTCCAGCGCTTCTTTCATGGCCACCAGACCCAGCACCGCTTCGCGGCCGTCGATGATGCGGTGGTCGTAGCTCATAGCCAGATAGTTGATGGGGCGCACCACGACCTGACCGTTTTCCACGACTGCTCGGTCCTTGGTTGCGTGCACACCGAGAATGGCCGACTGAGGTGGATTGATGATGGGCGTGGACAGCATCGAGCCAAAGGTGCCGCCGTTGCTGATGGAGAAGGTGCCGCCGGTCATCTCGTCGATGCCAAGTTTGCCGTCACGCGCTTTGGCGCCGTACTCGGCAATCTTCTTCTCGATGTCGGCAAAACTCATCTGATCCGCGTTACGCAGAATCGGCACCACCAGACCGCGCGGCGAACCCACGGCAATGCCGATGTCGAAATAGCCGTGGTAGACGATGTCGTTGCCATCAACCGACGCGTTGAGCATCGGGAATTTCTTCAGCGCGTGCACCGCCGCCTTGACGAAGAAGCTCATGAAGCCGATCTTGACGCCGTGTTCTTTCTCGAACTTGTCCTGGAAGCGCTTGCGCATTTCCATCACTGGCGCCATATTGACTTCGTTGAAAGTCGTCAGGATGGCATTGGTCGATTGCGATTGCAGCAGGCGCTCGGCGACGCGTGCCCGCAGGCGACTCATGGGCACGCGCTGCTCCGGGCGCTCACCCAGGAACGGCGTCGTCACCGCCACCTGCGGCAGAAAGCTTGCAGCGGGCCTGGCAGGCAGCGTTGGTGCCGCCACGGCCTTGGGCGCAGAGGCAGACGCCACTGCGGCCAACACATCGCCCTTGGTGACGCGACCATCCTTGCCACTGCCAGCGACCGAGCCAGCGCCAAGCTGATGATCTGCCATCAGCTTGGCCGCAGCCGGCATCGCAACGCCGGCCATGGAAGCGCTCGCCGGCACAGCCACTGGTGGCGTCGGGGCAAGCGGCGCAGCGACGGCTGCGGGCGTCGTCGCCACGGCGCCGGCCTTGCCTTCGGTGTCGATCCGCGCAATCAGTTGTTCTGCCGCAACCGTCTCGCCGTCGGCTGCCACCAGTTCCAGGATCACACCAGCCGCAGGGGCCGGCACCTCAAGCACCACCTTGTCAGTTTCGACTTCGATCAGGATCTCGTCAACGGAGACCGCATCACCGACCTTTTTCTTCCACTGCAGCAGCGTGGCTTCTGCCACCGATTCCGACAACTGCGGGACTTTCACTTCTACGATAGCCATATCAATTTCTCCAGATTTTGCGGGACAGATCTTCTGCTCGGCCCCCAACTGATTACTTGGACAGGACGGCGCCCTTGAGCTTGCCGAAGGCACCTTCAACGAGCGTCTTTTGCTGCTCCTGGTGCAAATGCGAATAACCAACCGCCGGTGAGGCGGAAGCAGCGCGACCGGAGTAACCCAGTTTCTGCCCGTCGACCATGTTTTCCAGGATGTAGTGCTGCACAAAGAACCAGGCGCCCTGGTTTTGCGGCTCATCCTGGCACCAGACCATTTCTGCAACATTGGGATACTTCTTGAGTTCGGCAGCGAAGGCCTTGTGCGGAAACGGGTAAAGCTGCTCGGCCCGCAGGATCGCAACGTCATCAATGCCCTTCTCGTCGCGCTTCTTGACCAGGTCGTAGTAAACCTTGCCGGAGCAGGCCACCACGCGCTTGACCTTGTCTGCCTTCTTGATGACCTCGTCCTTGTTCTCAGGAATCACTGTCTGAAAACAACCCTTGGTGAATTCCGAAAGCGGCGATGCAGCATCTTTGGCCCGCAGCAAGGACTTGGGTGTCAGGATGATCAGCGGCTTGCGCAGATTGCGCACCATCTGGCGGCGCAGGATGTGGAAAATCTGGCTGGCGGTTGTGGGTTGTACCACCTGCATATTGGTGTCTGCGCTGAGTTGCATGAAGCGCTCCAGGCGCGCCGAACTGTGCTCCGGCCCCTGACCCTCGTAGCCGTGCGGCAGCATCAGCGTGATGCCGTTGACGCGACCCCACTTGACCTCGCCCGAGGCTATGAACTGGTCAATCACGACTTGGGCGCCGTTGGCAAAGTCGCCGAATTGCGCTTCCCAGATCACCAGTGTGCTCGGGTCGTTCGATGCATAACCATACTCAAAACCGAGTACCGCTTCTTCCGAGAGAATGGAGTCGATCACGACAAAGGGCGCCTGGCCATCGGCCACGTTCTGCAGCGGCGTGTAGGTTCCTTCGTCAAATTTTTCACGGTTCTGGTCGTGAATGACAGCGTGCCTGTGGGTGAAGGTGCCGCGCCCGCAGTCCTCACCACTCAAGCGCACCGGGTAACCACCGGCAACCAGGGACGCGAACGCCATGTGTTCGCCCATGCCCCAATCGACCGGAATTTCACCGCGCCCCATGGCAGCGCGATCAGCATAGACCTTCTTCACCAATTGATGTGGCGTAATGGAAGGCGGCAACGTCGTGAGCCGCTCGGCCAGCCGCTTCCACTCGGCCGGCGGCAGCGCCGTGTCGCCGGCGTCGGTCCACTTCCTGCCGATGTAGGGAGTCCAGTCGACGGCGTACTTGCTCTTGAAATTCGTCAGTACCGGGTTGAAGGTGTTCTTGCCCGCGTCCAGCGCCGCTCGCGTCGCCTTCACCATGTCATCGCCCAGCGTAGCTCCCAGGCCCTGCGCTGCGAGCCGCTCAGCGTACAACCTGCGCGTGCCCGGGTGCTGGGCAATTTTTTTGTACATCAGCGGCTGGGTCAATGCCGGCGTGTCCTGCTCGTTGTGCCCGAGCTTGCGAAAGCACACGATGTCCACCACCACGTCTTTCTGGAACTCCATGCGGTACTGCAGCGCAATCTGGGTTGCCAGTACTACGGCCTCAGGGTCGTCGCCGTTGACGTGCAGCACCGGTGCCTTGATCATTTTTACAATGTCGGAGCAATAGATCGACGAGCGGGTATCGCGCGGATCGCTGGTGGTAAAGCCGATCTGGTTGTTGATCACGATATGCACCGTGCCGCCCGTGCAGTAGCCCCGTGTTTCGGCCAGCGCCAGCGTCTCCATCACCACGCCCTGACCGGCAAAAGCCGCATCTCCGTGGACCAGGATGGGCAACACCTGCTTGCCCTTGGGATCGGAACGACGGTCCATGCGTGCCCGCACGGACCCTTCCACGACCGGATTGACGATTTCAAGGTGCGAGGGGTTGAAAGCCAGGCTCAAATGCACCGGGCCACCCGGCGTGGCCACATCCGAGCTGAAGCCCTGGTGATACTTGACATCACCGCTGGACAAGTCTTCCGGCGCTGTGTGATCAAACTCGGCAAACAGATCGGCCGGCATCTTGCCCAGAGAGTTGACCAGCACATTCAGACGTCCGCGGTGCGCCATACCGATCACGATTTCCTGCAGGCCGATAGTGCCCCCGCCCTGAATCAACTCGTCCATCGAGGCGATGAAACTCTCGCCACCCTCCAGCGAGAAACGCTTCTGCCCGACGTACTTGGTATGCAAAAAGCGCTCCAGTCCCTCGGCCGCCGTCAGACGATCAAGGATGTGCTTCTTCTTTTCCGCACTGAAATCCGGTTTGGAGCGAATGCTCTCGAGCTTTTGCTGCCACCAACGCTTCTGATTCTGGTCGGTGATGTACATGTACTCGGCACCGATGGTGCCGCAGTAGGTCTGACGCAGCGCGTTCATCAACTCGCGCAGACTCATCGTCTCTTTGCCGAAGAATGTGTTGCTGGTGTTGAACACGGCTTCCTGATCGGCGTCGCTGAAACCGTAGAACGCGGGATCGAGCTCAGGAATCTTGTCGCGCTCGATCCGTTTCAAGGGGTCCAGATCGGCCCAGCGCGAGCCCACCGTGCGGTAGGCCGCAATCAACTGCTGTGCCGCCGTTCTCTTGCGCCCCATTTCGGCGTCACTGCTGGCCAGCACGACCCGGGTTCCGCCATGCTTGGCACGATCGGCAAAAGCGTTGATGACGGGAAGGTGGGGTACATCCTTGCTGCTGCTGCCGTCCAGCGCGGGGACATGCTGCAAGGCATCAAAATAGTCGCGCCAGCTGTCGGTCACACTGCCCGGGTCGGCCAGGTAGTTTTCGTACATTTCCTCAACGTACGGTGCGTTTCCGCCAAACAGATGGGTATTGGCCTGGTAGGCCTGATAAACCGACGAAGTCGGCCCTGTCCCTTGGGACCTGGTCTCAATCATTTTCCGCTGACCTCCGTTTCCCTGCAGGAAACATTAGCTGGTTAAAGCTGCTTGTTGAATAACCTTCCGTGTTCCGGCTGCACCGGTCAACGGACGCGAAGAAGGCTCCAGTTCGGACCCGTCTTGGGGGGCGATTCTGCCACCAAATGGAAAACCGCGCGCGCAGGCGGTACTTTCACAGGTGGACCACTGACCCGAGCGACTATTTTGGCTCCGTGAATTCCTTCAGCTTGAAACGCTGCAACTTGCCGGTCTCGGTGCGCGGCAGCTGATCCACGAAGCTGATGACCCGTGGATACTTGTAGGGCGCCGCATTGTTCTTGACAAAGTCCTGCAGTTCCTTGATCAGTTGGGCATCCCCCTTCAGACCGGGTTTCAAGACCACAAACGCCTTCAGGATCTGGCCTCGATCCGCATCGGGAACGCCAATGACCCCGCACTCAGCGACAGCCGGGTGCTCCAGCAGCACCGATTCAACTTCCGGGCCGGCAACGTTGTATCCCGAGGTAACGATGATGTCATCCACCCGCGCGTGGAAGTAGTAGTAGCCATCCGAATCGGTGTGATAAGTGTCGCCCGTGATGTTCCAGCCGCCTTTCACGTAGTCGGCTTGACGCTTGTCGGCCAGGTAGCGGCAGCCCGTTGGCCCCTTGAGAGCCAGCCAGCCTTCCTTACCAGGGGGCACGGGGTTCATGTCCTTGTCGACCAGCTTCGCCCGGTAGCCGGGCAGCGGCTTGCCAAGCGCGCCGACACGGTAATTGTCGGGGTCGGACGCAATGTAGATGTGAATGACCTCGGTACCACCGACACCATCATGGATCTGGATGCCGGTGGCAGCGCGCCACTGCTCACGCGTCGGCACCGGAAGCGCTTCGCCAGCGGAAACGCATTTCTTGAGTGAACTCAGGTCGTGCTGTTTGACCAGCCCGGTCATTTGCCGGTAGCCAGTTGGCGAAGTGATGCAGATGGTGGCATGGTACTTCTCCATGGCGGCGATCAGCGCGTCAGGCGGCAACCTGGGCAGCAGCACGGTGCTGGCCCGCGCATGCATCGGGAAACACAAGAGCCCACCCAGACCGAAGGTGAAGGCGAGCGGTGGCGTGCCAATAAAGACGTCATCGCGGTGGGGCCTCAGGCAATGACGCGGGAACACCTGGCACATGGCGAGGATGTCACGATGAGCATGAATGCAGCCCTTGGGTACACCCGTGGTGCCCGAGGTGAAGGCAACCAGGGCCGGGTCGTCGGCGGCGCTATCGATCGCTGCAAACTCGTCTGACTTGCCAGCCAGACGCTGTCTGAACTCATCGGTGTCGTAGAGCTGCACATGTTTCAACTCGGGACAGTCCGATCGGGCCAGCTCCAGTTCCACAGCCAGTGACGCTTCGCAAAACGCGTGGCTGACGTTGGCCAGATGCACGATCTGCTTGAGTTCCTTGGCGCGCAGCAAGGGCATCGTGCCGACAGCGACGCCGCCTGCCTTCCAGATCGCCAGCCAACCCGCCGCGAGCCAGGGAGAATTCATGCCGCGAAGCAGAACGCGGTTGCCCGGCTGTACGCCGAGATCTTCTGTCAACAGGCGCGCCAGTCGATTGACCTGCTGCTGCAACTCGCGATAGCTCCAGCGGAGCTCGCCGCTGATGATCGCAACGCGCGCGCCGTCTCCCTCCGCCACAGCGCGATCCAGAAGCTCTGCCGTCGCATTCATTCGCTGCGGGAACTGCAGCTCAGGCGTCTCAAAAATGAACTCTGGCCACTGGTCCCGCGGTGGCATGCTATCGAGAATAAAGCGATCAACATGGGCACTTGTGGTCATGGTGTTCCCTCTGAGTTGGCTTGAAGATTACGCAGCTGCATCGAGTAAATGGCAAGGCGGTGATTGTGGTCAAGGCCATCAAGCGCTTGCCTGTTCATCAAACTTTTTGGCTTCCGACATTAAAGGGGCTGCCGGTCCGCACGCCAATAGTGCAAACCCCTATACGTCATCCATAATATATACATAAATAGTTTACACCATGGTATACTTTTTTTAACATCTTGCTGGCTGATTGCCAGCGGCGCACCCGGCGCGGCTTGATTTCGACGATCCGCCCAGTATCAACAACCGAGGAGCAAGAAATGAAAGTCAACAAGATCGATCACCTCTGCATCGCAGTGCGCAACCTCGACGAAGCAAGGAGAATCTGGGAGCCGATCCTGGGCAAGAGCGCGCCCGACGACGCCTACGTCGATGAACCTGAAAAGATCCGCGTTGCACGCTATTGGCTTGGCGGGGTCGGTTTTGAACTGATGGAGTCGACAACACCGGATGGGGATGTCGCCAAGTTTATTGAAAAGCGCGGCGAGGGCGTGATGCTGATCAGCTTCAATGTCAACAGCACAGCCAAAGCGGTCGAAGAGATTCAGGCTTTGGGCTATCCGATGATAGGCGGACTGCGTCCGTTCAGGGACTGTGAATTTGCCTTCGTGCACCCGAAGAAGATGAACGGCGTACTGCTCGAGGTGATCGACTACAAGTGGCGTGAGCTCGACGCCGCCAACGACTAGGCGCTGCCATGGCCCAAGCGAAAAAGATCAGGAAGCGCATCACCATCCATGCCAATAAGTGCATCGGTTGCAGGGCCTGCGAGCTCGCTTGTGCGGCGTTCCACGCCAAGCCGCGCTACAGCAGCATCAACCCGGCGCGCTCGCGCATTCAGATCATCAAGGACCCGCTGAAAGACATCTACCTGCCGGTCTATGCGGGCGAATACACGGCGACCGAATGTACCAGCAGGAACAAATACATCCTGGACGGCAAGGAATACAGCAATTGCGACTTTTGCCGTGCCTCCTGCCCATCGCGCGACCTGTTCAAGGAACCCGACTCTGGCCTCGCTCTGAAGTGCGATATGTGCGAAGACACACCGCCCCTGAAGCTGCCCAAGTGCGTCGAGTGGTGCCCCAAAGGAGCGCTGATCTACGAAGAGGTCGAGGAACAAGTCCAGGAGCAGGCGCCGCCATTGGGCGCAATCGAGATCGGCGTCGAATCAATGATCGAAAAATACGGTCTCCAGAAGGTGCTGGAAACAGTCGCCAAACTCGCCAGACCCTAGTTCTGGGCAAACCCATCAAACCGGCAAGATAGAAGTATGCACAGGAGCACCCATGAAGTACGCTGAAGCCGGAATCAACCTTGAAATTGACCTCGGCACCGGGAACATCGAGCGCAAAGCCACCGACGAAATGTTGACGGAGTCCCATCTCGGCGGACAGGGTACGGCCGCCAGGATACTCTGGGATCGGGTGCCGCCCGAAGTGGACGCCTTTTCGCCCGACAACCTGCTGATCTTCAGCACCGGCTTGCTTGTTGGGACACCGGTCATTGGCGCCAATCGCACCATGGTGAACACGATTTCACCGCAAACGGACCGCTATTCCCATTCGATATTTGGCGGTTTTTTCGGGCCCGAACTCAAATACGCCGGCTACGACAAGATCATTTTGCGGGGCAAGGCGCAGAGTCTGATCTACCTGTACATCAACAACGACAAGGTCGAGATCCGCGACGCCGCCCACCTCCAGGGCAAAGGCGCTTCGGAAACGGCGGAGATCATTCAAGCTGAGTTGAAGGACACGCGAATTCAGGTGGCGGCCATCGGACTGGCGGGTGAAAACAGGGTGTTCATGGCCTCCATCGAGCATGCCAATTCCAGCGCGTCACGCGGGGTTGGCATGATCATGGGCGACAAGCGACTCAAGGCCATAGCAGTTCGCGGTACCAAGGATACCTACGTAGCCAAGCCGGCCGAACTGTTTCAAATCTGCAACCGCATGGTGCAGGAAATTCACGACAACCCGGACGCTGGCGACACCATGGCGCACGGTGAGGGTGATGAATTTCACGTTAACAATTTTGCCTGGGGCAATGCGCGTGGACGGCGCAAGGATTTCTGGAGCAAGGAACGCGAAGAAGCCTGGCTCTCCCTGGAAAACAAGCTGCGGGTGCGCTGGAATGGCTGTTACAACTGTCCCAAAGATTGCCATCAGGCGATCAATTATCCGGGCCGGCGTCCCTATTTTCAGAAGTGCTACAGCAAACTGACCTACGCCATGGCGGCGATGGAGGATCTGGAATTCGACTACGACATCATCGGACTCACGCAGGAGTACGGCCTGGATGCCTATTCGACGCCGCAAGTGATGGCCTTTGCCATCGAGCTATTTGAGGCAGGTATTCTGACCAGCCAGGATTTGCCGGATTTTCCGGCCACCGGCGCGGCACGCTTCTTTTACCTTCTGGAAATAATCGTTCGCCGCGAAGGGATTGGCGACGCGCTCGCCAATGGCGTTTACCTTGCCGCGCGCCAGATCGGCAAGGGGGCGGAAGCCTTCGACCACAACACGATGAAGAAGTTTGAGCAGGTGCCGATCAAGCTCTCGATGATCAACTACCCCTACTTTCTGATGTACGCCACCGGCGAAAAGATGGCCATCAACCAGATAGAAGGCTCGTTTCCACAAACACCGATTGCTGACAAGGCGGAGCGCGAGGCCTACGTCAAGGGCTGGGTCGCCGCGCCGGAACGCTTCAAGAAGTGGCTGATGGAATGGGAGCCGCGCACGCATCCGACGATCGAAGCGTCGGTTCATATCTGCGACTGGAATGAAACCATGCATTACGTGGATGATGCCATCGGCACCTGCGCCTTCCTGTCCTCATTCAGAGGTCAGTTCGGCGGTCGGCCACCCTATCACATTCACAACCTGCCCGAACTGATATCGCTGGCCACCGGCAAGCCGCTCGACTCGGACGGACTGTGGAAAATTGCCGCCCGCAACCGCAATCTGATCCGGGCCATCAATATCCGGCGCGGTCTGCGGCGTGTGGACGAAGCGCCACCGGCCAATCAATGGAAGCACCGCGACCCGCTGGCTGAGAAGCAACTGCTCGACGCCTACTACGAATTCAAGGGCTGGAACGACGATGGCATTCCCACTGCCGAAACGCTGGACCGGTTCGACCTGTCCTACGTCAAGGACGATTTCATTGGCCGCGGAATCCTGGAAAAAGAGCACATGACTCATGACAAGACGTGATCGAGTAGACAACAAGCAGCCAGTGTCTGGCGCAGCGTTACCTGTCGCCGTCAACGAAGATGGCCACACGCCCCTGCGGATGTGGGTGCGTCTTGTGGCTTGCTACCACTTGATGGAGATCCGTTTGCGCACTGAGTTGCGTAATGGTTTTGACACCACATTGCCACGCTTTGACCTCATGTCCCAGCTCTACCGCTACCCGGAAGGTCTGAAGATGGGGGAACTGTCCAGACTATTGATGGTGACCTGTGGCAACATCACCGCGCTGACGGATCGCCTGATCGAAGAAGACCTGGTTCAACGACGCGACGACCCGAATGATCGTCGTGCTTACGCCATCAGTTTGACTCCCAAGGGAAAGAAACTGTTCCAGAAGATGGCCGTGCAGCACGAACGATGGGTTAGCTCGCTGCTCGGTGATCTTGATCCATCGGAGCTTCAGCAACTTAGCAAGTTGTTGGGTCAGTTGAAGCGGGATATCACCAGCCGGTCAAAGACAAGCTGAACATTGAAGGGAAATCATGCGTATTGCAGTTCTTGGCGGCGGCCCCGCAGGCCTTTATTTCTCCCTGCTGATGAAGCAGGCCAACCCGGCATGTGACATCACCACGTTCGACAGAAATGCGGCCGACAACACCTTTGGCTGGGGTATTGTTTTCTCCGACAAGACCATGGACGGTTTCCGCGAAGCCGACGAGAAGGTGGTCAATGAAATCGAAGCCAACTTTCGTCATTGGGATGACGTTGACGTCTTCTTCAAGGACCGAAAAATCACTTCCAGCGGGCACGGTTTCTGCGGTATCGCGCGACTCAAGCTGCAGGAAATCTTCCAGAAGCGCTGCGCCGAGCTGGGCGTGAAAATGGTGTGGGAGACTGAAGTCACCGATCCCGACGAGTACGCCCGCAACTACGACCTGGTGGTCGCCGCCGACGGCGTGTCCTCGACCGTGCGCAGCAAGTACGAGGCACACTTCAACCCCCGTATCGACGTGCGCACGAATCGCTTTATCTGGCTGGGCACGAAGAAGAAGATAGACACCGCTTTCACTTTCGCCTTCAAGCAGACCGAGTGGGGCTGGTTCAACCTGCATGCCTACCGCTTCAACGATGAGATGTCGACCTTCATCATCGAGACGCCCGAGCCGACCTGGTACCGCGCTGGCCTGGACAAGAAGGAACCCGCCGAAGCGATTGCCTTCTGCGAAGACCTCTTTGCCGATCTGCTCGACGGCAACAGCCTGATTTCCAATGCGCGCCACCTGCGCGGTTCCGCTGTCTGGATGAAATTCAACCGCGTGCTGTGTGAGCGCTGGTTCAAGGACAACATCGTCCTCATTGGCGATGCCGCCCATACCGCCCACTTCTCCATCGGCTCCGGCACCAAGCTGGCAATGGAGGATGGAATCGCGCTGACCAAGGTACTCAACAGCAACGAAGGTACCGTGCCCGAGCGTCTGGCGCGCTACCAGGCCGAGCGCGAGACGGAAGCGCTCAAGCTGCAAAGCGCCGCGCGCAACCGCATGAGCTGGTTCGAGGACATCGAGCGCTACGTCTACATGGAACCGGAGCAACTGGCCTTCGCCGTGCTCACCGGCAGCCAGCGCGTCGGTCATGCGAATCAGAAACTGCGTGACGCCAGCTATGTCGAGAGCGTCGACCGGTGGTTCCAGCAGCAGGCCGGTCTGCCCGCTGATCCGGCCAAGCCCGCGGTGCCGCCCATGTTCACGCCCTTCAAACTGCGCGACATGACGCTCAGCAATCGCGTGGTGGTCTCACCGATGTGCACCTACTCGGCAACAGACGGCGTGCCGGGTGACTTCCATTTCCAGCACTACACAGCGCGTGCCCTGGGTGGCGCGGCTCTGGTCATGACCGAGATGACGGTGGTCTCTGAAGACGGCCGCATCACTCCCGGTTGCACCGGCATATGGAACGATGCCCAACAGGCTGGCTGGAAACGCATCGTCGACTTTGTGCATGCCAACAGCAGCGCCAAGTTGGGTTTGCAGATTGGGCATGCCGGCCGCAAGGGTTCCACCCGGCTGGCCTGGGACGGCATTGACCAGCCGCTCGACAGTGGCAACTGGCCATTGATCGCCCCCTCACCCCTGCCCTACATCCAGGGCGTATCGCAAACGCCGCGCGAGATGAACCGCACCGACATGGACCGCGTGAAGACCGACTTTGTCGCCGCCACCCGGCGCGCTGAAGCCGCCGGCTTTGATCTGGTCGAGTTTCACGCGGCACACGGTTACCTGATTTCATCCTTTATTTCACCGCTGACCAATCAGCGCGGCGACGAGTATGGTGGCAGCCTGGAGAACCGTTGCAAGTTCCCGCTGGAAGTTTTCAAGGCCATGCGGGCGGTCTGGCCGGCCGGGAAACCGATGTCGGTGCGCATCTCGGCGCACGACTGGGCCGCTGGCGGCATCACGCCGGCTGACGCCACAGAGGTGGCCAAATTGTTCCAGGACGAGGGTGCCGACATCATCCACGTCTCCTCGGGCCAGGTCGTCAAGGAAGAGCAACCGGTCTATGGCCGCATGTTCCAGGTGCCATTTTCGGAACGCATTCGCAACGAGTTGCATGTGCCAACGATTGCCGTGGGCAACATTTTCGAGGCCGACCACGTCAACACGATTGTTGCCGCTGGTCGTGCTGACCTCTGTGCGCTGGCGCGTCCGCACCTGGCCGATCCGGCCTGGACACTGCACGCGGCGGCCGAACAGGGTTACACGGGCGTCAACTGGCCAAAGCAGTACATCGGTGGCAAGGTGCAGCTTGAACGCAATCTGGAGCGCGCCGCTCAACTGGCGCTGAACGCCTGATGGGCCTGGCGCGTCACGCACTGGTCACGGGTGGTGGCCGCGGCATCGGCTCAGCAATTGCTTCGGCACTGGTCGCCGCTGGGCACCGCGTGACGATCACCGGGCGCGATGCTGCGCGGCTCGCGAGTGTGGCCGAGGCGCTCGGGGGAAACTGCCAGGCGCTGAGCATGGACGTCACCGATCGCGCATCGGTTGATGCCGCAGTGGCGCTAGCGCGCCAGCGATTCGGCGCCATTGAAATTCTTGTCAACAATGCCGGCCAGGCTGGCAGTGCGCCGTTCATGAAGACCGACACCGTGCTCTTGCAGGACATGCTGGCGGTCAACCTTGGCGGTGTTTTCAACTGCACGCAGTCCGTCTTGCCCGACATGCTGGCCGCGAACTGGGGTCGCATCGTCAGTGTGGCTTCCACTGCCGGGCTGCGCGGCTACGCCTACGTTAGCGCCTACAGCGCCGCCAAACATGGCGTGATCGGCCTGACGCGCTCACTGGCCCTGGAGTTGGCCGGCAAAGGCATCACCGTCAATGCCGTTTGCCCCGGTTACACCGAAACGGATATTGTGAAAGAAGCCATTGCCAATATCATGGCAAAGACTGCGCGCTCGGAAACCCAGGCGCGTGCCGAGCTCGCCAAATCCAATCCGCAGGGGCGCTTGGTGCAGGCCGAAGAAGTCGCCGACGCCGTGCTTTGGCTGGCCAGCGAAGGCGCCACCAGCGTCACCGGGCAGTCCATTGCCGTTGCCGGTGGCGAAGTGATGTAGTCAGGAATACAAAAGGAGACACCGTGTCAGAACTTTCCATGCAAGACAACAAGCGACCCTTCAGGGACTACCCGGCGCGCCACTTCAAGTGGTCGTGTGACGGCGACGGCCGTGTCGCCACGATTACGCTGAATCGACCTGACAAGAAAAATCCGCTGACCTTCGAGTCCTACGCGGAACTGCGCGACCTGTTCCGCAATCTGCAGTACGCCAGTGATGTGCGTGCCGTCGTGTTCAGCGGCGAAGGTGGCAACTTCTGCTCCGGCGGGGACGTTTTCGAGATCATCGAGCCGCTGACTCGCATGAGCATGCCGCAGTTGCTTGACTTCACGCGCATGACGGGAGACCTGGTGAAGGCGATGCGTCGCGCACCGCAGCCCATCATCGCTGCCATCGACGGTTTTTGCGCCGGTGCTGGCGCAATGGTCGCGCTGGCCTCCGACTTTCGTCTGGGCACGCCCAAGGCCAAGACCGCTTTCCTGTTCACACGCGTTGGTCTGGCCGGCGCTGATATGGGCGCCTGTGGCTTGCTGCCGCGCATGATCGGGCAGGGCCGCGCCAACGAATTGCTCATGACCGGTCGTGTCATGAGCGCTGAAGAAGGCGCGCAGTGGGGCTTCTTCAACAGCCTGCACAGTGCGGACGAACTGCTGGTCAAGGCACAGGAGCTTGCGCGCAGCTTGGCCGACGGCCCCTGGTTTGCGCATACCGTCACCAAGACCATGATCAACCAGGAATGGGCCATGGGCATCGAGGAGATGATTGAATCCGAAGCCCAGGCGCAGGCCATCTGCATGATGACCGGTGACTTCCGGCGCGCCTTCGATGCTTTCGCCGCCAAACAAAAACCGGCTTTCATGGGCAACTGAAGAGGCACATCATGGACCGGTCTTTTCTCGATCTGCCTTTCTACGAGCCGCAGCATCGCCAACTCTCCGACGCGCTGCTGGAATGGACAGGGCAATGCCCACCGATTGACCACCACGACACCGACAACGCGTGCCGCCGCCTGGTGCGCGAACTCGGCGCCGCCGGCTTCCTGCGCTACTGCGTCCCGGCGGAGTTTGGCGGCGCCCTGCCTGAACTCGATTCGCGCTCCTTGTGCCTGGCACGCGAAATACTGGCCTACCACGACGGTCTGGCCGACTTTGCCTTCGCCATGCAGGGTTTGGGCACTGGCGCCATCACGCTCGCTGGCTCTGCCGGGATGCGGCGGCAGGTCTTGCCCAAGGTGGCCGCTGGCGAGTGGATTGCCGCTTTCGCTCTGACCGAGCCACTGGCCGGCTCCGACGTTGGTGCCATGTCCTGCAGCGCGCGCCTGGAGGGTGATCACTACGTCATCGATGGCGAGAAAACCTGGATCTCGAATGGGGGCATTGCCGACGTCTATACGCTCTTTGCGCGTACCGGCGAAGCACCTGGCACGCGCGGCATCACGGCCTTCGTCGTGACGCCCGACATGCCGGGCTTCGAAGTCGCCGAGCGACTCGAAGTGATGGCGCCGCATCCGCTGGCCCGGCTCAAGTTCACGAACATGAAAGTACCGCTCGCCAACCGGCTTGGCGCGCCGGGCGAAGGCTTCAAGGTGGCGATGCGCACACTGGACATCTTTCGCTCGTCCGTCGCGGCAGCGGCGCTGGGCTTTGCGCGTCGCGCCATGGACGAGGCACTGCTCCACGTGCGCCAGCGCCCGATGTTCGGTCAAACGCTGGCGGATTTTCAGATTACTCAATCCAAGCTCGGCGAGATGGCCACCGACATCGACGCCGCTGCGCTGCTGGTGGCGCGCGCCGCCTGGCGGCGCGACGTGCAAAAGCTCCCCACCACGCGTGAGGCAGCGATGGCAAAAATGACTGCTACCGAGAACGCCCAGCGTGTCATCGACGCTGCCGTGCAGCTGCATGGTGGTCAGGGCGTGCGCGTCGGCGTCAAGGTCGAGTCCCTTTACCGCGAGATTCGCGCCCTGCGCATTTACGAGGGCGCCACTGAAGTGCAAAAATTGATCGTAGGCCGTGAGTTGTTAAAGGAGCCAGCATGACACACAAGACACTTCAACCCGAAGGCTGGCTCGCCCCCCGGGGTTACGCCAACGGCATCGAAGCCAGTGGACGCCAGATCTACGTTGGCGGCCAGATTGGCTGGAACGGGCAATGCCAGTTCGAGACCGATGACCTGGTCGCGCAAATCAAACAGGCATTGAGCAACTGCGTCGCCGTCGTGGCTGCCGGGGGCGGTCTGCCGGAGCACATCGTGCGCATGACCTGGTACCTCAGGGACAAGAAAGAGTATGTCGCCCGTTTGAAGGAGATCGGCGCCGTCTATCGCGAAGTCATGGGTCGCCACTACCCGGCGATGAGCGCCGTTCAGGTCGCGGACCTGATCGAAGACGAAGCCAAGGTCGAGATCGAAGTCACGGCTGTCGTCCCGTCAAGTCTTCCCTGACTCAGGAGCGATCGCCAGGTCCCCGGCATTCAGGTGGCTCGCCATAGCCGGCGGAGCGTACCTGCTGCTCCAGCGACAGTTCCACCTGAAACCACAGGCAATCATTATTCTCAAAACGGTAGTTCCAAACCACTCCGCGTTCACGTGCGAGCCCCTGCACTTCACTGGGCCGCCCCAGTAGTTGGCGCACCTGCGTCTGCGTCATGTCCGGGTTGATGAGATTGAAGTTCTTCTCCGTCAGGACCTGCTCGCTGCGACTGACTCTGCCGTTGGCGTCGAGATAGACGAACCAGGTGTGTTTGCCAGCAGGGCCACGCGGAAATTCAAGCCGGGTGCCCTCTTTCGACGCAAGTTCCGTGTCGGGCTGGCCCATGCGCAGCAGCAACTCATCCCGGCTCATGCCGATCACGGCATCGGGTGGCGCGTAGCCGCTGCAGGCTGCCATCAGCAGGCATGGCAGCAGCCATTTCCAGGTCAGCAGGCGACGCATGGTTCGTGTTGGGGACAGAGCTAAAGATCTGTCCCGCAAGGTCTCATGACATCAAATCCCGGATTTGCTGCAGCGCCGCCGGGTCGTCCATCGTGGTCAGGTCGCCGGGGTCGCGGCCTTCGCAGACGGCTTGCACTGCGCGACGCAGCAGTTTGCCGCTGCGGGTCTTCGGCAGCACCGTGACAAAGCGCACGCGGGCCGGCCGCGCCACGGCACCGAGGTCGTTGTCGACCAGCTTCATGATTTCGCCTTCGAGTTTGAGGCGGGCGCTTTCGTCGCCGAGCAGGCTGGCGTCCTTGGCCACGGCAAACGCCATCGCCACCTGGCCCTTGAGCTGATCGGCCACGCCCACCACCGCCACTTCGGCCACGTTCGGATGCGCCGAGATGCTCTCCTCGATCTCGCGCGTGCCCAGACGGTGCCCGGCCACATTGATCACGTCGTCGGTGCGGCCCAGGATGAAGAAGTAGCCATCGGCGTCACGAATGCCCCAGTCAAAGGTGCTGTACACGAGCCGTCCCGGGACCGTCTTCCAGTAGGTGCTGACGAAGCGCGCATCATCGCCCCACACCGTCTGCATGCAGCCCGGGGGCAATGGCCCCTCGATGGCCACCACACCCTTCTGATTGGGCTCGGTCAATTCAGCGCCAGTCTGATCGTCCAGCAGTTTCACGTCGTAGCCGTAGACCGCCTTGCCGGGGGAACCGAACTTGCTCTGCGCCTTTTCGACGCCGTTGCACAAGGAAAGAATCGGCCAGCCGGTCTCGGTCTGCCAGTAGTTGTCGATGATGGGTTTGCCCAGCCCCTGGCTGATCCACTGCGCGGTGGGCTCGTCCAGTGGCTCGCCCGCCAGAAACAGCGCTCGCAAGCTCGACAGGTCGTACTTTTTCAAGAGCGCCGGGTCCTGCTTCTTGAGCACGCGGACCGCGGTCGGTGCACTGAACATCACCGTCACCTTGTGCTTCTCGACCAGACTCCACCAGATGCCGCCGTCGGGCCGCGTCGGCAGGCCCTCGTACATGATGGTCGCCATGCCGGCAATCAGCGGCCCGTAGATGATGTAGCTGTGGCCCACCACCCAGCCGATGTCGCTGGTGGAGAAATAGGTCTCCCCGGCATTGCCGCAGTAGATGTGTTTCATGCTCGCGGCCAGCGCCACCGCGTAGCCGCCGGTATCGCGCTGCACGCCCTTGGGCTTGCCGGTGGTGCCGCTGGTGTAGAGGGTGTAGCTGATGTGCGTGGCATCGACCCACTCGCAATCCACCACGGTGTCGAGGTGTTTTTGCCGCAGCGAAGCCCACAAGTGATCACGCCCGGCCACCAGTTCCATGGCCACGAGTTGGCGGTCCACCAGCAGCACCGCCGCCGGCTTATGACTCGACAGGCGAATCGCCTCGTCCAGCAAGGGTTTGTAGGCCACTGCCTTGCCACCACGCGAACCGGCATCAGCACTCACAACCACCTTCGGAGAGGCGTCTTCAATGCGGGAAGCCAGGGACCCCGAGGCAAAGCCGCCAAACACCACCGAGTGAATGGCACCGATGCGGGCACAGGCCAGCATGGCGAAAGCCGCTTCGGCAATCATGGGCATGTAGATCAGCACGCGGTCGCCCTTTTGCACGCCCAAGTCCTTCAGTATGGCGGCCATGCGCTGCACCTCGGCATGCAGTTCGCGGAAGGTGTACACCTTCTCGACATCGGTCTCGGTGGAAACAAAGATCAATGCTGACTGATCCGCCTTGTCCTTCAGGTGCCGGTCAATCGCGTTGTGGCACAGGTTGGTGGTGCCGCCGACAAACCACTTGGCAAAAGGCGGATTGCTGTAGTCGCAGATCTGTTGCGGCGGGGTCTTCCAATCCACCAGTTTGGCCTGTTCAGACCAGAAAGCGTCACGGTCTGTCAGGGAGCGACGGTGGAAATCAGCATAGTTTGTCATTGTGTGTCTCCGGCGGGTCAAAAACTGAATTCATAATTATGGACACTCAACTTGCTGCAAACTGACTGGCTGCAAGGATTTTCAGCAATCAGTTTGTCCTTCACAATTGTCCATAATATTGGACATTTAATTATTTATTGTAGATAATATTGGTCATGAATTGGACCCAGAAACCCCCCGATCAACCGCCTCTTGAGCGCCAGCTACTTGTGCAACTCGGCGAACGGTTGCGGTCAGCCCGTGAGACACGGGGAACAAGTGCCGTGGAATTGGCCAGACAACTCAGTATTTCGCGTACGACGCTGCTAGCCGTAGAGCGGGGGCTGCCCTCACCGTCGATGGGCACCTATCTCTCTGTGATGGCAGCGCTAGGCTTGGCGGCAGACATTGCGCTGCTCGCTACTGGAGAGGCAGACACTGTCGAACCCGCACCCCCAAGTAATCTGGCCCATCACGGGGCGCAGGACTATCAGAGCCTGCTCATGCACGTGGCAGCGGTGCGGATGCTCAAACAAAGCCCTCGACTTGCAGACCGTGCCTCGGCCACACTGGAGCGCTGGCGAGCGACAAGCGACCCGCGGAGTTACCCCCTGTTGGACCAATGGAAACGCATCATCGAGATGCGGGAATGGCGCAGGGCAGTGGCACCCGATGAGCGCAGCAACCAGTTGCGCCAAGCCTCCCCGCTGCCGACACTGTTGCCGCAAGAAAAGCGCTTGGGGATCATCCGGCGGGTGAAAGAAATGAAGCAGAGGGCGCATGCAGCTGCAACAGCTTGAACACCTCATTCGCGCAGCGGGCACGGTCACCGACAGGTACGAGTTCGTGGTGATAGGCAGCCAGAGCATCCTGGGGTCTGTTGCACGGCCGCCCGTCGATTGTCTGCTTTCGACCGAGGTCGACATCTACCCGAAGGACGCCGAAGAACTCGCAGACAAAATTGACGGCGCCCTTGGCGAGGGTTCCCGGTTTCACGATACCTACGGTTACTACGCACAGGGTGTTGACTCCTCCACTGCCATTCTTGCTCGGGGCTGGGAGGGCCGGCTTGTCAGGTTGCAGACGCCGGGAACCGGCGAGCGCATTGCCTATTGCCTTGACGTGTTGGACCTGTTCCTGTCAAAGTGCGCCGCCAATCGCGAGAAGGACCGTGACTTCAATGTGGTCCTGCTTCGAGCGGGCTTGGTGGACGAGCAAAGCGCACTGAAGCGCGTTCCCGACATGCCCGTTGACGAAAACGCACGGTCCGTCATGATGTCGCTCATCTCGCGGCTTGCCCAACAAGCGACGGCTGCCCGTCCTCTACCGCCCTAGCTTGGGTAACAATCGCCCCATGAAATTTACCCGCACGCACGCGCTTTGGGCCGCCGGACTGGGGCTTTGCGCCATCGCCGCGCTCTTCTTCAGTGGCCGCGGCACCCCGGTCGAACTGGCTCTGGTGACCCAGGGCAAGATGCTGCAATCCGTGGTGACCAGCGGGCGCATCGTCGATCTGGCGCGCACCGAAGTGTCAAGCCAGAATGCGGCCCGCATCGAGAGCATTGCGGTGCGCGAAGGCGACCAGGTGCAGGCCGGCCAGGTGTTGGTACGACTGCGGGACGACGAAGCGCAGGCAGCGCTGGTGCAGGCCCGCGGTGCCGTGCAGGAGGCCCAGGCGCGCTTGCGCCAGATTCAGACCGTCAGTGATCCGGTCAGCGTGCAAGTGCTGGCCCAGGCCAATGCCGCCAACCTGCAGGCACAGCAGGAACTGGTTCGCGCCCGGGACTTGCTGCGCCAGGGCTTTGTCTCGCAGTCGCGTCTGGACGAAGCCGAGCGCGCCGCCAATGCCAGTCAGGCGGCACTGCTGGCAGCCAGCATTCAGCTCAAAAGCAATCAGCGCGGTGGCGTCGAACTGGCACTTGCGCAGGCGCGCCTGGACCAAGCGGTGGCGCAGCAGCAAGCGGCCGCAGCGCGACTCGATCAACTCAGTTTGCGCGCGCCAAGTACCGCCGCAGTGATCGTCCGCAACGCCGACCCCGGTGACACGGCGCAAGCCGGCAAGTCGATTTTGACGCTGGTCGGAGGCGGCGAAACGCGCATCCAGGCCAGTGTGGACGAGAAAAATCTGAAGTACCTGCAACTCGGTCAGATGGCCAGCGCCAACGCCGATGCCTATCCGCAGCGCCCCTTCGCGGCCAAGCTCATCTACATTGCGCCAGCCGTTGACGCGCAGCGCGGCACTGTCGAGTTGAAACTGCGCGTTGAGCCCAGCGTGGACTTCCTGCGCCCCGACATGACGGTGTCGGTGGAAATCGTGACGGCCCAGGTCGCTGACGCCCTGATGCTGCCAAGCGACGCCGTGCGGCGCGACGCCAACGGCGCCAGTTTTGTCTGGGTGAACCGGGACGGTAGAGCCCGGGCTGTGCCGGTGCAGACCGGTCTGCAGGGAATCGGCAGCACGCAGATTGTCAAGGGACTAGCCAAAGGTGATCGCGCGATCCTGCCCGGCAGCACGCTGGCCGAGGGCGACAAAGTGCGTGAACAAAGCACCCGCGCCGCGCCTGGCAACGTGCCGGCGATGCCCGGCTTTACCAGCTGAGCTTCAGCCATCCGATGCGACTCCCCTTTGCCTGGATGGTCTGCCTGCGCTACCTGCGCGAGGGCCGCATGCAGACGCTGCTGATTCTGGCCGGCGTCACGGCGGGTGTGGCGGTCATCATCTTTCTGACAACGTTGATCAGTCAGTTGCAGGCTTCCATCATTGACAAGACGCTGGGCAGCCAGGCGCACATCGTGATGAAGCCACCGCGCGCTGTGAACCTGCCCAGCCTGCCTGGCAGCAGCACCGCAGCGATCGTGCAGCCGCGTGCACAGCGTCTGCGCTCGATTGACCAGTGGGAGGCCGTGGCGCGGCTGGCAGCGCAGACCCGTGGCGTGCAGGCAGTCTCGCCGATTTTGTCGGGTGCCGGCTTTGCCGCACGCGCTGAAGCGAACCAGCCGATCGCCTTGCTGGGAGTGGATCCGCAGGCCTACCAGCGTATCGTGCGCATGGATAAGTACCTGACGCTGGGACGCTTTGACGTGAGTGGCGCCAATACCGTGATCGGCGTCGAACTGGCCAAGGATCTGGGCGTGGCTCTGGGCGACAAGATCCGCGTCATCACCATGGAAGGCCGCAACGACCTGCTCACCATCGCCGGCATCTTTGATATTGGCAACCGCGATCTGAACCGACGCTGGGTTTACAGCAGCATCAAGATGGCGCAGTCGCTGCTGGACCTGCCTGGCGGCATCACCGAAATTGATTTACGCGTGACCGACCTGTTTCAGGCCGAGCGCACTGCGCTGGAATTGCAGGCGCAGACCGGTCTTACTGTGGACAGTTGGATGCAGACCAACGCGCAACTGCTGACGGCCCTGAAAAGCCAGAGCATGTCGAACAACCTGATCCGGTTTTTTGTGGTGCTGATTGTGGCGGTCGGTATTGCCAGCGTGCTGGTGGTGTCGGTGGTGCAAAAGCAAAAAGAGATCGGCATCCTGCGCGCCATGGGTGCCACACCGCGGCGTGTCATGTCGGTCTTTCTGCTGCAAGGCGGTTTCTATGGCCTGCTGGGTTCAGCCTTGGGTTCAGGACTGTCGCTGGCCTTGCTGAATTTCTTTTCCAGCTTTTCGCGCAACGCCGACGGCACGCTGCTGATCAGTCCGGACCTCGAACCCTCGGTCGTCGCCTGGGCCTGCGCGCTGGCGCTGGTGGTCGGTCTGCTGGCCGCTGCCCTGCCGGCGCGGCGCGCTGCCAGCATGGACCCCGTGCAGGCGATACGCGCATGACCCGGTCAAAACACAATACTGTTTACTTTGTCATGCCGGACCTGATCCGGCATCCAGTGCCACGCACACTCTGGATTGCGGATCGAGTCCGCAATGACATTAAGTGACGAGTATTGGTTCAAGACATCCCGTTGTATGAGCGCCATCGTCGAACTGCAAGGTATCCGCAAGAGCTACGGGCTGGGCACGCCGGTGGTCACCGAAGTCCTGCACGGCATTGACCTGACGATTGCGAACGGCGAGTTTGCCGCGCTGACCGGCCCGTCGGGATCCGGCAAGAGCACGCTGCTCAACATCATCGGCCTGCTTGAAGCACCGACCAGCGGCCGGCTCAGCGTCGATGGTCAGGACACGGCGGGCATGGTTGACGCCACCCGCACCGCGCTGCGCGGACGCAGCATTGGTTTCATCTTCCAGTTTCACCACCTGTTGCCCGGTTTCAGCGCGCTGGAAAACGTGATGATGCCTTCCATCATTGATCTGGGCTGGTCCAGCGCCAAGGCACAGGAAACAGCGATGCAGTTGCTTGAGCAGGTGGGCTTGAAGGACGCCGCCCACAAGCGCCCCTCGGAACTCTCGGGCGGCATGCAGCAACGGGTGGCCATTGCGCGCGCCCTGTCACTGTCGCCGCGTCTGATCCTGGCCGATGAGCCCACCGGCAACCTCGACACGCACAGTGCCGACGAGATCTTTGAGCTGTTGCAGAGCGTGAACCGGGAGCGTCAATCGGCCTGCCTGATCGTGACGCACGACCCGCGCCTGGCAGCGCGTTGCCAGCGCCAGATCCGGATCGTGGACGGTCAGCTTATTTGATCAGCGCCTGCGCTGCCTTGAAGGCTGGGTGCTCGGCGCTGCGCAGCCACTCAAAGGCCACCATCTCGGTCGTCACCAGTTCCACACCGGCGCCGGCCAGGCGGTCAAAAGCGGCGTCGCGGTTGCGCTCGGTGCGCGAGCTGCAGGCGTCCGTCACGACCCAGACTTCAAACTCGTCTTCCAACAAGTCTAGCGCCGTTTGCAGCAGGCAGACATGGGCTTCACAACCCGCTACCACGATGGTGTTGCGCTCGTCACTTTGAGTCGCAGGTTTTTGCAAATGTTTGGGCAGACTGCGCGCGTTGCCAGCCACCGGTTTGGCCGGTGGGCGCAGCCATTCACCAAGGCCTTCTTCAACGCCGCTGAACTGCATCTTGCTAAGCGTCTGGTCGCACAGCACCCGGATCTCGGCTGCGTTCTCGCCCAGGCGCGAGGGGTTTTGCTCGGTGCCCCAAACCGGCACTTCCATCAACCGCGCCAACTGCGCCAGGCGCAGCGCGTTGGCCAGCACCAGGGTGTTTTCAAAAATGGCAGGCATCAGGCGACTCTGGTAGTCGACCAGAACGAGTTGGGATTGGCTGGCGTCTAGCAACATGGCAATCTTTCTGAAAGTTGGCTCGGGATCGGCCATACGCTATTAAACCGCAGTCGGGTAAGCCCGGTCCATCGGCATTGACACTGCATCTATACTCGGCCGCTATGCTGTGCCCGATGCGAATCCCCGCCACCCTTGCCGCCCTGCTGCTGGCTGCCAGCGTGCACGCCAACCCGAGCGCGCCTGCGGATGAGCTGGACAAGTTGCTGGCCGACAAAGGCCTGCTGGCACAAATCGACCAGGTCCGCCAGACCGTTGGCGTGAAAGCCTCCGAGCTGGTCATCACCGCTATGGGCTTTCTGGGCGCGCCCTACCGACGCGGTGGCAACACGCTGGAGAGCGGTTTTGACTGCAGCGGTTTCGTCAAGGCCATGTACGAGCAGACGGTTGGCCTGATCCTGCCACGCAAGGCTGTACAACAAGCGGCGGCGACGCAAAAGATTGAGCGCGCCGACCTGCAACCCGGTGACCTGGTGTTCTTCAACACCATGCGCCGCGCCTTCAGCCACGTCGGCATCTACGTCGGTGAAGGCAACTTCATTCACTCACCCAAGCCAGGCTCTGAGGTGCGGGTCGAGAACATGGCCGTTGCCTACTGGAGCCGCCGCTTTGACGGCGCCCGCCGCGTGAACGCCACCGCGCCCGAGACGACAGCGGCTCAAACCAACTGATCAGGGTTCGGGCTCATGTCGCTGGCAATCAGGCGGAACTGCTTCAGCGCGACTTCAAGGTGGTGATTTGCGATCTTGTATCGCTGCTGCCAGTTTGGCTTCCGCATCGTCAAACTCCTTGATGCGCGCCAGCGTGTACTCCACGGATGGCATCGAGTGCACCCGAAGAAAGGAATCCAGATTCACGATCAGACAGCCGCTGGCTTTTTCAAACACATCCGCCAGCGCCAGCAAATCGCGATCACCAGAAACCAGCACCTTGGCCTTGCCAGCCACGGCCAGATGCATGAATGGCACATCCAGCGGGTCACGGCACTTGGGCACTGTTGGGGGCGGGGCGGGAATGCGTACCGCCTGCGTATGGGGCAGATAGTCGGCCAACAGTTCATCCTGCTCCAACCTTGATAGGCCAAACTTTGGATAGGCCAGCACCCGTATCAGTTCTTGCACTGTCGCGGTGCTTACCAACGGCGCAAAAGTGCCCTTCTGCCACCCAAGGCGCAACCGTCCAGCGGTGCCAGCGCCAAACACCAAAGCTGAAAGCACTACGTTGGTGTCTAGCACCACACGCAAGGGGGCGCTCATACTTTGGAGGCTGGCTTTTTGGAGGTCACCTTTTTACTTACCACCGGTTTTGGCTTGTTGATGACAGCGCCATAAGTCGCTGCCGGCTCCGCCGCCATTGCCGGCGCACTGACCGCAGTGCGCGCCCAGGACACAGCATCCGCAATGTCCGCATCCGAGAGATCCAGCTCCGCGAGTCTGGCGCGGACTGCGTCGCCGCGATGAATGCGCACTGGCGTCAGAATAATCTGACCCGCTCGGGCCTCTACGTCAAAGTACTCGGCGGTACCGACGGCTTGCGTCACGCTCTTGGGTAGAGTGAGTTGGTTCTTGGAAGTGATCTTGGCGAGCATGGCAAATTGGTTAAAGTAAGGAATCCTTACTTTACCGCTTTGCTGCTTGCTTGTCCAGACTTGGGATTGCACCACCTGCCAATCGAGCGCACTAGTCCACACGTCGATGGAACTGCTTCGCTTCGACTGTAGTTCTCAATCTCACACCCGTCACAAAACCCATTTCTCACGTCGCACCAAACACAGCAGATTGATGCTGGTAGACGATTTGGCGCGACTGGTTCACCGCTGCAAGAACATCGGGATTTTTCAGCGCGGAGGTCGTTACCAGGTCAATCTTGCGGACAAACAAATGCTCCAGCGCTTGCTGCAGTTCAAAGTAGCTATCGAACAGACTGCCCGCGTCACCCGGAAGGAATTCGACCAGAAAATCAATGTGACTGTGTGCCGGGTCAAACGCGCCATCGGCAGCCAGGCCGAATACCTCCAGGCTTTGCACGCCAAAACGGCGGCATAGCGCGGTAACTTCGGAACGGTGTTGTTCGATGAGGGCAATCATGGTGTTCTCTGGAGGGAATTATGCTGCCGACGTCGGATTCGCCAACCCCCGCGTGCTCGACCTTCCAGAGCTTCATAATTCGACCTATGAACCTGACCCGTCGCACCTGCATCAGCACCCTGGCCTGCGGTGCCCTGCCCGGCCTGCAGGCACAGGGGCAGACCGGCGCACCGGCGGTGACGGACGAAGTCTGGCTGGATGCCGCGCGTCAGCGCGAAGTGCCGGTCAAAGTGCGCTGGCCGGAGGCAGCGGCGGCCAGTGCAGGTCCACTGCCGGTCATTCTGTTCTCGCACGGACTCGGTGGCACGCGCGAGGGCGGCGCCGTGTGGGGCGAGGCCTGGTCAGCCGCCGGCTTTGTGGTCGTGCATCTACAGCACGCTGGCAGCGATCTGGCGGCGGTGCGCGCTGTCACCAACAGCTTCACGGACCAGCGAGCGTTGCGCTCTGCAGCAGGGCCGGCGCAACTGCCGGCGCGGCTGCGCGACGTGAGCTTCGCTCTCGATGAGATTGGGCGGCGCCACGCAGCCAGGCAAGCGCCTTGGCGTACCGTGCGTCCCGATCAAGTCGGCCTGTGCGGCCATTCGTTTGGCGCGCACACCACACTTGGCATGGCCGGGCAACGCTACCCTGGCTTTGAAGGAGTGACGGAGCCACGGCTGGCGGCCTTCATTGCATTTTCACCCTCCCTGCCCGCTGCGGGCGATGCCAGGCAGGTGTTCGAGCGCATCACGCGGCCGCTGCTTTGCATCACCGGCACACTGGATTCCGACGTGGTGGGCGTTGGCGCCACGCCGGAGCGCCGACGTGCCGTGTTCGACGCCCTGCCCGCAGGCGACAAGGCGCAGTTGGTGCTGATGGAAGCGGACCACATGACGTTCGCCGGGCAAACCGGCCGCGCAGTAGAGATCGTGCCGCGAGAGCAGATCACACGCGACCTGCAACCGGCGCACCACGCGCTGGTGGCCAGCATCACGACCGACTGGTGGCGCGCCGCCCTGCGGGGCGATGCCATCGCACACAGCCGACTGACCGCGCCGCGGGGCCTGCGCCCAGGGGATTTTTGGCAGCAAAAGTAGCATCCTGAGGGCAACTGGCGAAGCAGCAACGCCGGGATGCCAGAATGCAGCTAACAACAACAGCAACCGCCAGCGCAACCATGTCCCCTCACACCTCACAAGATGCCCCCGAAACCAGCCACAACACCGGCCCCTGGCTGGGCGAGATGGACGCCTGGCTGATGCGCGAAGGCAAGCATCTGCGCCCGTGGCAGAAGCTCGGAGCGCATCTGACACGACAAGGCGGCGTCTCTGGCACCGCGTTTGCCGTCTGGGCGCCCAACGCACAGCGGGTGTCGGTGGTCGGCGACTTCAACCTGTGGGATGGACGCCTCAACCTGATGGTCTTGCGCACGGACTGTGCAGTCTGGGAGACCTTTGTTCCCGGCGTGCAGGGCGGTGCCCTGTACAAGTTTGAAGTCGTCGACGTGCAGGGGCAGCTCACGCTCAAGACCGACCCCTACGCGCTGCGCAGCGAAGGCCCACCCGGCAACGCCGCCGTGGTCTGCGACTGGCCGAGTGCGGACAGCGCCACGGCACCCGATCCGGCGATCGATCTACCCAGCGCCCTGTCCACACCGATGGCTATTTACGAAGTGCACGCAGGCTCCTGGCGCCGCCCCGGTGGTCTGGTGCCGGACTGGAATTTTCTGGCGGGTGCGCTGGTGCCCTACGTGGCGGAGTTGGGCTTTACCCATATCGAGTTGCTGCCCGTCACCGAGCACCCTTTTTACGGCTCCTGGGGTTACCAGCCGACCGGCTTGTACGCACCCACGGCGCGCTACGGCTCGCCGCGTGCGCTGCGCCGCTTCATCGCCACCGCTCATGCTGCCGGCCTCAAGGTGATTCTGGACTGGGTGCCGGGCCACTTTCCGTCCGACGCGCACGCGCTGGCCCGCTTTGACGGCACTGCCCTGTACGAACATGCCGATCCGCGCGAAGGTTTTCACCAGGACTGGAACACGCTGATCTACAACTTTGGCCGCAACGAGGTACGCAACTTTCTGGTGGGCAGCGCGCTGTTCTGGATCGAGCAGTACGCGGTGGACGCCCTGCGCGTGGACGCCGTGGCCTCCATGCTGTACCGCGACTACAGCCGCGCCGCCGGGGAGTGGCTGCCGAACCGCGATGGCGGCCGCGAGAACTACGAGGCGATTGACTTCCTGAAGCAGACCAACCAGACGCTGCACGGCGAAGCGGCAGGCGTGCTGACGATGGCCGAAGAATCGACGGCTTTTCCGCGTGTCACCGGTGCTGCCAGCGAGGGCGGCCTGGGCTTTGACTTCAAGTGGAACATGGGCTGGATGAACGACACCCTGGCCTACTTCGCGCTGGACCCGGTGCACCGCCGCTGGCACCACCATCGCATCACCTTTGCGCTGACCTACGCCTGGAGCGAACATTTCGTGCTGCCGCTCTCGCACGATGAGGTGGTGCATGGCAAGGGCTCGTTGCTGGGCAAGATGTCGGGCGACGCCTGGCAAAAGCGCGCCAACCTGCGCGCCCTGTACGCGCTGATGTACGCCTTCCCGGGCAAGAAGTTGCTGTTCATGGGCAGCGAACTGGCCACACCCACCGAATGGAACCACGACGGCGAGCTGGATTGGGGCCTGCTGAAGGACCCGGCGCATGCCGGAGTACAGCGCCTGGTGCGCGACCTCAATCGCCTTTACCGCAACCTGCCCAGCCTGCACGCGCGCGACAACGATGCCCGTGGCTTTCGCTGGATCGAGGCCGACGACGCCGACCATTCCATCTACAGCTTTCTGCGCCTGGGCGTGACGCCACAGCAGCAGCTGCTGGCGGTGTGCAACCTGACGCCGGTGCCGAGATCCGGCTGGCGTATCGGTGTGCCGCAGGGCGGCCTGTGGCGCGAGGTTCTGAACACCGATTCGGACCACTACGGTGGCAGCAACATTGGCAACCACGGCGGCGTCAATGCAGAGCCAGTGCCTATGCATGGACAGGCCCAATCGCTGAGCCTGAACCTGCCGCCGCTGGCGGTACTCTGGTTTGAACTGGAAAGTGCGCCATGAATCAGGCTGACCGGCCCGCCCCGCAGGACGCCTGCGCGCCGGGCCGGCCCTGGCCGATGGGCGTGACGCCCAGCGTTCTCGACGGCAGAGCCGGTCTCAACGTGGCGGTGTATGCGCGCCATGCCACCGCTATCGAGCTCTGCCTGTTTGACGACGCAGACGGGTTGGAAACCGCGCGCATCCGGCTACCGGCCTGCAGCGACGGCGTCTGGCACGGTTTTGTGGCAGGCCCGGGTGTCGGCCAGCGCTACGGCCTGCGCGCGCACGGCCCGTGGCAACCTGACGCCGGACACCGCTTCAACGCGGAGCGCCTGCTGCTTGATCCCTGGGCGCGTTCGCTATGCGGTCCGTTGGCGGCGGACGATGTCGCACAGCAGGTACCCAGAGCGCGCGTGATCGATTTCGCGGCGGAGTTGCAAGCCGGCGCCGCCATTGCCCCGGGGCCGCAAACCCCGATGGCACGGACGGTTCTGTACGAAGCACAGGTCAAGGCGCTGACCGCGCTCCATCCTGAAGTACCTGAAGAGCAACGCGGCAGCTATGCCGGTGTGGCCAGTGCGGCCATGTTGTCCCACTACCAGCGTCTGGGCATCACCGCCCTGTGTCTGCTACCGGTGCAGTTGCATCAGGACGAGCGGCATCTGGTCAAGCGGGGTCTGCGCAACCACTGGGGCTACAACACGCTTTCCTTTTTTGTGCCGGACGCGCGCTTTGCCACGCCAGCGGCGCGCGCGCTGGCTTACGACGACGATGCTGCGGTACGCGCTGAGTTCCGTGCCATGGTCGACAGCTTGCACCGGAACGGCATCAAGGTGATCCTCGATGTGGTCTACAACCACACGGCCGAAAGCGATGCGCTCGGCCCCACCTTGTGCTGGCGCGGCCTGGACAACGCAAGCTGGTACGCACTGGACGACAAGGGCTCTTACCTGAACCCGAGCGGTTGCGGCAACACGCTCAACATGGGCGAGCCACGCGTGGTGCAGATGGTGATGGACAGCCTGCGCTGGTGGGTGCAGGCCTTCGGTGTGGACGGCTTTCGCTTTGACCTGGCCGTGGCGCTGGGGCGCCGGGGTGGGCCGGATGGGCACTTTGACGTGATGGCACCGCTGTTTGCTGCGATAGCGCAGGATCCGGTGCTGGCGGCCGTAAAGCTGATCGCCGAACCCTGGGACCTGGGTCCCAAGGGTTACCGGATCGGGCGCTTTGGCGCTCGCTGGGCCGAATGGAACGACCAGTTTCGTGACACAACACGCGCCTGGTGGCTGGGCCACGCCTGCACACCGGGGCAGATGGCACGGCGCCTGGCGGGCTCCAGTGACCTGTTTCAGGGCAGTGCCCGCACACCGCTGGCCAGCGTCAACCTGATTACGGCACACGACGGTTTTACCCTGGCCGACCTGACTGCGTTTGAACACAAGCACAACGAGGCCAACGGCGAGAACAACGGCGATGGCCACGACCACAACCTGAGCGCCAACGCCGGGCATGAGGGGCCGACCCAGGAACCGGCCGTCCTGCGGCTGCGCGGTCAAAGGCGCCGCGCCCTGCTGGCCACGCTGCTGTGTGCGCAGGGCACGCCACAGTTGCTCGCAGGCGATGAACTGGGGCACAGCCAGGGCGGCAACAACAACGCTTACTGTCAGGACAACGCCATCACCTGGCTCGACTGGGCGCAAGCGGATCAGGATCTGTGCAGCTTTATCGCCAAAGTGGTGCATCTGCGCCAGCGCTACCCTGCCCTGCGCCATCCGCGCTGGTTCACCGGTGCTGCAACCGAGGGCGCCGCGCGGCCCGACATCGAATGGCGCACCGCCAGTGGTCAGACTCCCACTACCAGCGACTGGGAACAGCGCGACCAGCGACTGCTTGTCTGCGTCATCGCTGTCGGCGAGGACCTGCAGCCTGTTCGTGAGCGTCTGCTGCTGATTCTGTACACCGACCAGGCGCCAGTGGAAGTCTGCCTGCCCGAGGGAAAGTGGCAACTGCTGCTAGACAGCGCCAGCAACTGGGCGGCCGGCGCGGACACTGGCACACCGGTGGCATCGCCCTTGCTTGTGTCCGGACCAACGCTGATGGCGCTGGTCCAGGCGTTCCCGCTGGCGGACAATGGCTTTCGGACTTGAATCAAGTCCACCGAACAAGGAGGTCCCCATGGAAACCAATTCGCCGCAATGGCTGGCACGCCACACGATCGCTCTGGTGCTCGCCGGTGGACGCGGTTCGCGCCTGCAGGCCCTGACCGACCGACGCGCCAAGCCGGCGGTCTATTTCGGCGGCAAGTTCCGGATCGTCGATTTCGCCCTGTCCAACTGCCTGAATTCGGGCGTGCGCCGCATCGGTGTTGTGACGCAGTACAAATCGCACAGTCTGCTGCGCCATCTGCAACGCGGCTGGTCCTTCCTGCGCAGCGAATTCAACGAGTTCATTGACCTGCTGCCGGCGCAGCAACGCATTGACGAGTCTTCCTGGTACCAGGGCACTGCGGACGCTGTGTTCCAGAATCTGGACATCCTGCACTCACACCGACCCAAGTACATCCTGATCCTGGCCGGCGACCATATCTACAAGATGGACTACGCGAACCTGATTGCCGACCATGTGGCGCGAGGTGCGCGCTGCACCGTGGGCTGCATTGAAGTGCCGCTGGCCGAGGCCAGCGCCTTTGGCGTGATGGCGATCGATGAGCGGCGCCGCATTGTCAGTTTTGACGAGAAGCCGCCACACCCCATACCCATGCCAGGCCGAAACGACCACGCGCTGGCCAGCATGGGCATTTACGTGTTCGACGCCGACTACCTCTACGCGGCGCTCAAGACCGACGCCGGAGTCGAGGGCTCGAGCCGCGACTTCGGCAAGGACCTGATCCCGGCCATCGTGGCACTTGGCGAAGCCGTGGCCCATCCCTTCGGCCTGTCCTGCGTCAAGAGTTCGCCCATAGCACCGGCCTACTGGCGTGATGTGGGAACCATCGACGCCTATTGGGCGGCCAACCTGGACCTGACACGCACCGTCCCCGATCTCGACATGTACGACCGCGACTGGCCGATCTGGACGTACCAGGAGCAGTTGCCACCGGCCAAGTTCGTCTTTGACGATGACCTTCGGCGCGGCATGGCGGTTGATTCTCTGGTGTCGGGTGGCTGCATTATTTCGGGCGCGCTGGTGCGCCGCTCCGTGCTGTTCTCCAAGGTGCGGCTGCACTCCTTCAGCCAGGTCGAGGAATCGGTGCTGTTGCCGCAGGTTGAAGTGGGCCAGCGCTGCCATCTGCGCAAGGTCGTGATCGATAAGGGTTGCCGCATCCCCGACGGCATGACGATCGGACTGGATCCGGCCGAGGACGCGCGCCGCTTCTTCCGCACCGAACAGGGTGTGGTGCTGGTCACACGCCCGATGCTGGAACGTCTGGCGCAAGGCGTCAACACCGAGGAAACGCAGTGAAGATTCTCTACGTCTGCACCGAGCTCTATCCGCTGCTGAAAACCGGTGGTCTGGCCGACGTCGGTGCGGCGCTGCCGGCGGCACTGCGGGCAGCGGGTTGCCATGTGCGACTGCTGCTGCCGGCGTTCGCATCGATCGCGGCCGGTGTGCGCGCCGATGCGCCTGCGCTGCGCCTGCCGGTTGAAGGTGGTCCCGATGTGCTGCGCACACTGCAGCCGCCACCGATGCTGGTCCGCGGCCATGTGATCGATAGCGGTCAGCCGGTCTACCTGCTGGATGCGCCGGCGCTGTACCAGCGCGAGGGCGGCCCGTACCAGGACGCAGCGGGCCAGGACTGGAGTGACAACGCTGCGCGTTTTGCGCTGCTGGGCTGGGCCGCTGCCGCAATCGGGCAAGGCGCCGACCCGCACTGGCAACCCGACGTGGTGCATGCGCACGACTGGCATGCCGGTCTGGCTCCGCTTTACCAGAAGCTGCTGGCCGGCGCTGGCCGTGTCACGCCCAGCGTGTTCACCGTCCACAACCTGGCTTACCAGGGATTGTTTGCGGCCTCCAGCTGTGCCGAACTCGGCGTGCCAGAGTCCCTGTTCACCATCAACGGTGCGGAATACCACGGGCAGCTTTCCTTCATGAAAGCCGGTCTGCAGTTTGCCGACGCCATCACTACCGTCAGCCCACGCTACGCCCAGGAGATCATGACGCCAGAGCAGGGCTGCGGCCTGGACGGCGTATTGCGCGCACGCCGTGAGCGCGTGAGCGGCATCCTCAACGGCGTTGACTACGAGCTCTGGAACCCGGCCACAGACCCACTGCTCAACGCCCACTTCGATGCCAAGCGCATGCGCGGCAAGGCCCGCGTCAAACGTGCCCTGCAGCGTCTGCTGGGCCTGGAAGAACGGCCAGACGCGCTGCTGTTTGCCTCAGTGACGCGCTTGAGTGAACAAAAAGGTCTGCACCTGGTGCCTGCCATGCTGCCGGAACTGATCGATCGGGGTGGCCAGTTGGTGATTCTCGGCAGTGGCGACGCCGGCATCGAAGCTGCCCTGCGCGAGGCCTTGGCCTGCCACCCGGTGCAAGCCGCCCTGCGCACCGGCTACAACGAAGAGCTGGCGCACCGCATCATCGCCGCCGCTGACGTGCTGCTGGTGCCTTCACGTTACGAGCCCTGTGGTCTGACCCAGTTGTACGGTCTGCGCTATGGAACCCTGCCGCTGGTGCACGCTGTGGGTGGACTGGCCGACACCGTCACTGACTGCAGCCTGGAAGCCCTCGATGAGGGCCGCGCCAGCGGCTTCGCGTTCCATGAGTTCAGTGCGAACGGCCTGCTGGGTGCCATGCGCCGCGCCTTTGCGCTGCGCCGTCGGCCAGCCGACTGGAGCGCGGTACAAGGCCGCGCCATGCAGCAGCGCTTTGACTGGCAGGAGCCAGCACAAGCCTATCGCGTGCTTTACCAAACTTTGCTAGCGCTAACCGCAGCACCGCTTCGTTTTTGAGTTCCATTTTTTCGGAGACAGTCGATGTCCAGCGTACAGCCATTTCAGTTTGATCAACCCACCAACACCGTCGACGCCCTACGCCGGTCGATCTCCAATCGGCTGGTGTACCAGGTCGGCAAGGATGTGCGCTCGGCAACAAAACGGGACTGGCTGTTTGCCATTTTCTACGCCTTGCGCGACCGCACCATGGACCGCTGGCGCGCCTCCTTGAATGCGGCTGAGGACGGCGATTGCAAACGTGTTTATTACCTTTCAATGGAGTTCCTGCCCGGGCGCATGCTGACCAACGCGCTGATGGCCCTGGGCATTTACGAAGAGACCAAGACCGCCTGCGCACAACTGGGTGCCGACTTTGACGCGATCACGGATCTGGAAGCCGACCCCGGCCTCGGAAACGGCGGCCTGGGGCGCCTGGCGGCCTGTTTTCTGGACTCCATTGCCAGCGTCGGCTTGCCCGGCATGGGCTATGGAATCCGTTACGACTTCGGCATGTTCGCGCAACGCATCGTGGACGGCCAGCAAGTGGAGGAGCCCGACAGCTGGCTCGTCAACGGCAATCCCTGGGAATTCATGCGGCCTGAATTCAGCCATACCGTGCGCTTCGGCGGGCGCCTGACGACCGAGAACGGCGTCGTGCAATGGGTCGATACCGAAGATGTCATCGCCACCGCCTACGACAGCGGTGTACCGGGCTACGAACTGACCTCGGTCTCCACGCTGCGTCTGTGGTCAGCGCGAGCCACCAGTGTCATCAACCTCGATGCTTTCAACAAGGGCGACTACATGCGCGCGGTGGAAGCCAAGAACGAGTCCGAAAACGTCTCGCGCGTGCTCTACCCGGACGACAGCACCGACCACGGGAAAGAGCTGCGGCTGCGCCAGGAGTACTTCTTCGTCAGCGCCTCGCTGCAGGACCTGCTGCGCCGTTACCTGCGCAGCCACAGCAGCTTCGATGCGCTGGCCGACAAGGTGGCAATCCACCTCAACGACACGCATCCGGCGCTGGCAGTGCCTGAACTGATGCGCTTGCTGGTAGACCAGCACCGACTGGACTGGAACAGCGCCTGGTCGCTTTGCTGCCGCATCTTCAGCTACACCAACCACACGCTGATGCAGGAAGCACTGGAAACCTGGTCGGTGGATCTGATGGGCCGGCTGCTGCCGCGCCACCTGCGCATCATTTACGACCTGAACGCGCGCTTCCTGGCCGGCCTGCACGAGAGCTACCCTGGCGAGCCTGATCTGCTGCAGCGAGTTTCACTGATTGAGGAGAACGGACACCGGCGTGTGCGCATGGCCTACCTGTGCCTGCTGGCCAGCCACAAGATCAACGGCGTCTCGGCCCTGCACAGTGAGCTGATGGTGCAGACCATCTTCACCGATTTCGCACGCCTTTTTCCGGAGCGCTTCTGCAACAAGACCAATGGCATCACGCCGCGGCGCTGGCTGGCGCAGGCGAACCAGCCACTGGCCCGGCTGATCGACGGCCGCATCGGTCGCAACTGGCGCCGCCATCTGGATCAGCTTTCGCAACTGCGCCCGCTCGCCAGTGAGCCGGCCTTCAATAATGCCGTGCGCCTGGCCAAGCAGCAGAACAAGCGTCGCCTGGCCGACTACATTGCGCGTGAACTCGGCATTCGGGTTGACCCCGAGAGCCTGTTTGACGTGCAGGTCAAGCGCATGCATGAGTACAAGCGCCAGTTGCTCAACCTGCTGCACGTGATCAGCCGCTACCACCAGATCCTGGCCAATCCGCAGGCGAACTGGGTGCCACGTACTGTGATTTTTGCCGGCAAGGCAGCCTCTGCCTATTACATGGCCAAACAGGTGATCCGCCTGATAAACGATGTCGCCAGCGTCATCAATAGCGACCCCCATGTAGGCAACCGGCTCAAGCTGGTGTTTATTCCCAACTACCGCGTGACGCTGGCCGAGCTGATCATCCCGGCGGCCGATCTGTCGGAACAGATCTCAATGGCCGGCACCGAAGCCTCTGGCACCGGCAACATGAAATTCGCACTGAACGGCGCGTTGACGATTGGTACCTGGGACGGCGCCAACATCGAAATTGCCGAAAACGTCGGAATGGAAAACATCTTCATCTTCGGCAACCGAACGCAGCAGGTAAGCGAGCTGCGCGCCCACGGCTATCAACCGCGCCGCTACTACGACAACAACTACGAACTCAAGACCGCCATTGACCGCATCGCCGATGGTGCTTTCTCGCCAGATGAGCCACAGCGTTACAAGGACCTCACGCGCAACCTGCTGGAGTCTGACTATTACCAGTTATTGGCGGACTTCCCGGACTATCTGGCAGCGCAGCAACGCGTCGATGCGCTGTACCGCAAGCCCTCCGAGTGGACGCGCCAGGCGATCCTGAACATCGCCGCCATGGGGCCGTTTTCGTCGGACCGCACAATTGGTGAATACGCCAGCGAAATCTGGAATGTGCAGCCGCTTTTCGGAGACGACAGCCCAAGCGGTCAAGCGGTCTCGGTGGGATCGACGCTTTAGGCCGGCGCGACGTCGAGCGCCAGCACGGCATCGGCCTGGAACAGTTGCAGTGCCAGCTGCGCGGCATCAGCGGCAAGCAGCCGCTTGCACCAAGCGTCCAGCGTGGGCTGCGCCACGGCCTGGGGCTCAAAGGCCAGGCGCGGCATGACCCTGGCCAACACGGACGAGGGCACCCCCGCCGCTGACAGCGCCGCTGCGAACTGGCTGGCTGCCGCGCCCATCCGGAAGGCGTTGATATTGGCCTTGATGATGCGCTCGCCCTTGCTCGCAAAGAGCTCATGGATCTGCTTTTCCAGCAAGTCCACCGGCAAGGGCAACTGTGAGGCAGCAGCGCCCAGCACCACCATGTTCTGCGCCTTCACCGCGCCGGCCTTGGTAGCCAATCGTGTGGCATCCAGCGCCACCAGATGCGGCACCGAAAACAGCACCTTGTACAGGGCTTCGTGTGGCGGGTAGGCATCTACATTCTCCAGCGGCGTGACGTCGCTCACGATCCAGCCGTCCGGCCGCAGCAACTGGGCATAGCGCAAAGCTTCCATGGGCTCGACCGACAGCACCAGACTGGCCGCACCATTGGCAATCAGGTCGCTGGCCACCGGCTGGTCCGAAATGCGCACAAAGGCGGAGACGGCACCGCCGCGTTGCGCCATGCCGTGCACCTCGGACTGTTTGAAATGCAGGCCGGCCTCATGAACTGCGTGATCAATCACCCAGGCAATCGACAACACGCCCTGGCCGCCGACACCGCAAATTACCAGGTCGTAGTTCATTCAGTTTGCTCCTCGCAGGCGCGCTTGTAGAGCTTGATCTGCTTGGCGTAAGTGACGCAGGCACGCCGCGCAATGATCACCGACAGCCCCTTGTAGGGCAGTTCCTCGTTGATGATGGCCAGCGTCTGGTCCTTGCGGTTGGGTAGCGGCACCACGATGCGGATGTGCTCGCGTGGCACGCCCAGACCAGCCACCAGATCCACCACTTCCTCGTCGGTCGCCATGGTCGGCTGCCCGCCGGTCATCGCAACAATGCTGTTGTCCAGGATGAAGACCTTGATGTTGGTGTTGTCACGCGCCGCGTCCAGCAGCGGCGCCATGCCCGAGTGCGTGAAGGTGCCGTCGCCGATGACGCACAGCGAGGGTGTCATGCCGGTGTGGGCAGCACCGATGGCCATACCGATGGAGGAGCCCATGCACAGGCAGGAGTGGATGGCGTTGTAGGGTTGCAGGTAGCCCAGTGTGTAGCAGCCGATGTCGCCCATCACGCGCACACCAGGATCGTACTGGGTCAGGACCTGGTTGATGGCAATGTAGGCGTCGGTATGAGGGCACTTGTCGCACAGGCGAGGTGGTCGCCCGACCAGTACGTCGGACAGACCCTCGATCTGCAGCGAAACACTGACCGGCAAACCAAAGCAGCGCCGGATCGTGTCCTGTGTCAACTCACCCATGCGCGGCAGGGCGCCGGTGAGCTTGCCGTGAATGGGCCGCTCACGCATCAGTCCCAAGGCGCTCACGTAGCGTTCGATGAAGGGGTAGCCCTCCTCCACAATCCAGACTTCGCTGGAGGCATCAAGCAGTTGGCGGATCTTCTTCACCGGCAGCGGATAGACGCCAACGCGCAGCAGGTTGTAGCCCTCCAGCGCGTCGCCCATTGCCTCCTTCAGGTAGTTCCAGCCCAGGCCGCTGACCAGGATGCCAGGCTTGCCGTTGCCGCGCAGCGTCAACGCATTGCCGGCATGGTTCTCCGAGTAATCCTGCAGAGCCGGCTGCTTGTCCACCAGCTTGGCGTAGGCCTTGCGCGCATTGACCGGCAGCAGCGTGTAGCGACTCGGATCTTCCACATAATTGGGCACGTTCTGCGCCCGCGCTGTAGCCAGCGTCACTGCCGCGCGACTGTGCGCCAGACGCGTGACCAGGCGCAACAGCACCGGTACCTGCAGGCGCTCCGACAGTTCGAAAGCCTCTCGCGTGAAGTCGTAGCACTGCTGCTGGTCGCCGGGCTCCAGGCAGGGCACCATGGCGAAGTCGGCAAAGTAGCGCGAGTCCTGCTCGTTCTGCGAACTGTGCATGGACGGATCGTCGGCCACGGCAATCACCAGCCCGCCATGGGCGCCGGAGACGGCAACATTCATGAATGGATCGGCCGCCACATTGAGGCCCACGTGCTTCATCGAGACCATGGCGCGGCCACCGGCGTAGGACACGCCGATCCCCTCTTCGAGTGCCACCTTCTCGTTGGTCGACCACATGCCGCGCACCGGCAGGCTGTGTTGCTTGGCGTAATCCTGTATGGTTTGGTAGATCTCGGTCGAAGGCGTGCCGGGATAGGCATAGGCCGCGCTGATCCCCGCATCGATCGCACCGCGCGCGACGGCTTCGTCGCCGAGCAAAATTTCTTCAGACATGCTTGCCCCAAAAAAAGCAGGGTGCTCAGGAAATTGAGCCGACCCTGGCCAAGTATCGCATCCCGGGCGCCGGGGCACTGGGGCCTGTTCACACTACTTTTGCGAGTGCGAACAGGCCCTAATCAGGCTGGATGCCTCTGTCCGCAGCGGAAGACCAGCAGCAACTGGTAAATCTCATCCTTGAGTTTCGCACGGGCCTTCTTCATGTCTTCCAGCGTAAAGTCAGCCACTGGCATGTCGTGCTCTTCGAGGTCCTCGACCTTGCCAGTGAGGCGGTTGTAACGTCCAAAGAGGTTGCTGAAGTAACCACTTTCATCCTTCAGGACAGCAATAGCCTCACGCATGTCGGGGAATTCGGTGTAGAGATCGTGGTGATCAATGTGCATGTTCGCCTGCCCATCATGGTTGCTCGATAGTCTGGAGAAATTCTATCAGCGCACAAGGGGCAAGCGAACTTCGCTCCGCACGGCTGTGCCGGCGGTGGTCGGCTTGTGTCGGTTGATTGACTACCTGCGCGCTGGCGGCACGTCCGTGCAGCTGCCGTGCGCCACTTCGGCCGCCATACCGATGCTCTCGCCCAAGGTTGGGTGCGGATGAATCGTCTTGCCGATGTCCACGGCGTCGGCACCCATCTCGATAGCCAGCGCAATCTCGCCAATCATGTCGCCGGCGTGCGTGCCAACAATGCCGCCGCCCAAAATCTTGCCGTGGCCATGGGCTTCCTCGCTGTCGTCAAACAGCAGCTTGGTAAAGCCTTCGTCGCGCCCGTTGGCAATGGCGCGCCCGGAGGCAACCCAGGGGAACAAGCCCTTCTTCACCTTGATGCCCTTGGCCCTGGCCTGATCTTCGGTGAGGCCAACCCATGCCACCTCTGGGTCGGTATAAGCCACGCTCGGAATCACCCGTGCGTTGAAAGCGGCACTGGCCAGGTCTTTCTTGCCCTGCAGTTCGCCGGCAATCACTTCGGCCGCTACATGCGCCTCGTGCACCGCCTTGTGCGCCAGCATGGGCTGACCAACGATGTCGCCGATGGCAAAGATGTGGGAGACGTTGGTGCGCATCTGGATATCGACATTGATGAAGCCGCGTTCGGTCACGGCAACACCCGCTTTTTCAGCAGCAATCTTCTTGCCGTTGGGTGTGCGTCCCACCGCCTGCAGTACCAAATCGTAGGTCTGCGGTGCCGGTGCCGTGCCGCCTTCTTCGGCTGGCGCAAACGTGACCTCAATGCCTTCAGGCGTGGCTTTGGCACCGACGGTTTTTGTCTTGAGCATGATGTTGTCAAAGCGCGGCGCATTCACCTTCTGCCAGACCTTGACCAGGTCGCGATCGGCGCCCTGCATCAGGCCGTCGAGCATTTCAACGACATCAAGTCGCGCCCCTAGCGTGCTGTAGACGGTGCCCATCTCCAGGCCAATGATGCCGCCGCCCAGAATCAGCATCCGTTTGGGTACTTCTTTCAGTGCCAGTGCGCCGGTGGAATCGACAACGCGCGGATCGTCCGGCATAAAGGGCAAACGCACTGCTTGCGAACCGGCGGCGATGATGCAGCTCTTGAAAGCGATGGTCTGCGTCTTGCCGGTTTTCTCCTGCGCGCTACCCGTGGTTTCTTCGACCTGAACATGATGGGCGTCAACAAAAGCACCGTAGCCACGCAGCACAGTGACCTTGCGCATCTTGGCCATGGCGGCCAGACCACCGGTGAGCTTGGTGACCACTTTTTCCTTGTGGTCGCGCAGCTTGTCGATATTGACCGTCGGCTTGCCGAAATCAACGCCGAGCGAAGCCATGTGAGACACCTCGTCCATCACCGCTGCCACATGCAGCAAGGCCTTGCTCGGGATGCAACCCACGTTCAGGCAGACGCCACCGAGTTGCGCATAACGCTCCACGACAACGACCTTGAGCCCCAGATCGGCTGCGCGAAAAGCTGCGGAGTAGCCACCGGGGCCGGCACCGAGCACCAGCAGATCGCAGTCCAGATCGGCGGCACCGGCAAAAGTGGTGACGGCAGGCTCCGAGATGCCCGGCGCCGCGATAGCGGCCACCGTGCCTTGCAACTCCTCCTTTGGCAAGAGAGAGGTTTGAGGTGAGGGCGAGCCAGCTTGTCCCGAAGGGGAACTGGCCTCACTGCTTTCAAGCAGCAAGACCAAAGAACCCTCTTTCACCTTGTCGCCGAGTTTGACCTTGAGCTCTTTCACCACACCGCCATGCGATGAAGGAATCTCCATCGAGGCCTTGTCGCTCTCCACGGTGATCAGGCTTTGCTCGGGCTTGACGCTGTCGCCAACATTGACCATGAGTTCAATCACGGTCACTTCGGCGAAGTCACCGATGTCGGGAATCTTGATGTCGATGAGTGCCATTGGGCTTCCTTAGGGAGATGGAAATTGCTGACATACGGTTGTCATGCCGGACTTGAGGAGCCTGCCCCGGACCCCGATCCGGGGGCATCCAGGCAGTCGGAGCCATGGATTGCGGGTCGCGCCCGCAATAACAGACAAGGGGATAACGGGCATTCTTGTAATTTCCATCGTCTTTAGAGCAATACGCGTCGGAAATCGCCCAGAATCTGGCTCAGGTAGACGTTGAAGCGCGCCGCACTGGCGCCGTCGATCACGCGGTGATCCCAGCTTAAACTCAGCGGCAGCATCAGCCTCGGCTGAAACGCCTTGCCATCCCAGACCGGCTCCATGGTGGATTTGCAGACACCCAGAATCGCCACTTCGGGCGCGTTGATGATGGGCGTGAAATAGCGCCCGCCAATGCCACCCAGACTGGAGATCGTGAAGCCAGCACCCGACATTTCGGCCGGACTGAGTTTTCCGTCGCGCGCCTTCTTGGCCAACTCGCTCATTTCCTGCGAGATCTGGAAGATGCCTTTCTTGTCAACGTCCCGGATCACGGGCACCATCAGGCCATTGGGCGTATCGGCCGCAAAACCGATGTGAAAGTATTGCTTGAGGACGAGTTGCTCGCCGTCGATGCTGGCGTTGAAATCAGGGAACTTCTTGAGCGCTGCAACACATGCCTTGATCAGGAAAGCCAGCATGGTTACTTTGATGCCTGATTTCTCGTTCTCCTTGTTCGTCGCAACGCGGAAAGCTTCCAGGTCGGTGATGTCGGCATCATCATGGTTGGTGACGTGCGGGATCATGACCCAATTGCGGTGCAGGTTGGCGGCGCTGATTTTCTTGATGCGCGCACGGTCCTTGCGCTCAATGGGGCCGAACTTGGCAAAGTCCACCACCGGCCAGGGCAGCAGACCCAAGGCCGCACCGTCGTTACTGCCAGCACCCTTGCTCTGCGTTGCAGCCGCCACAGTCTGAACGGCTCCACTCATCACCGAGCGTGTGAAGGATTGCACGTCGGCTTCGGTGATACGGCCTTTCAGACCGCTGCCTTTAACTTCGTTCAGCGGCACACCCAACTCGCGCGCGAACTTGCGCACTGATGGCGAAGCGTGGGGCAGCTGCAACGGCAGTGCCGTCGGGTTGTGTGCCGGTAATGTGGGCGTGGCGCTGGCCGGCGCGACGGCTGCTGGCACCACTGGAGCTGGAGCAACAGCCGGCGTCGGCACGGTGGCCGCAGGGGACGCTGGCGCAGCGGCAGGGGCCATAGCCGCCTCGGTTGCCGCGCCTTCCAGGATCGCCAGCAGGTCTCCGATATTGACCTTGTCGCCCACCTTGACCTTGAGCTCCTTTAGTACACCGGCATGACTGGACGGAATTTCCATCGCCGCCTTGTCGGACTCGACCGTGACGAGTGACTGTTCGAGTCGGATGTTGTCACCCGGCTTGACCATGATCTCGATCACAGCCACATCCTTGAAGTCGCCGATGTCCGGGACCTTGATTTCAATTAAAGACATGCGTGACTCCTCAGGCGTACAGCGGGTTGATCTTGTCGGTCTGGATGCCGTAACGGCGAATCGCTTCTGTGACCTTGGCCACCGGCAGCTTGCCGTCTTCACTCAAGGCCTTGAGGGCGGCCAGCACGATGTAGTGACGGTTGATCTCGAAGTGCTCGCGCAATTTGGATCTGAAATCACTGCGGCCAAAACCGTCGGTGCCAAGTACCTTGTAGCCGCGACCCTTGGGAATGAAGGAGCGGATCTGCTCGGCATAGGCCTTCATGTAGTCGGTCGAAGCCACCACGGGGCCGGCGTGTTTTTCCAGTTGCTGACTGACAAACGGTACGCGTTGTGCAGCTTGCGGGTGCAACAGATTGTGGCGCTCGCAGTCCTGACCGTCGCGCGCCAGTTCATTGAAGCTCGGGCAGCTCCAGACATCGGCAACGACGCCCCAGTCGTCTGCCAGCAACTTCTGCGCAGCGATCGACTCGCGCAGGATCGTGCCGGAGCCCAACAACTGGACACGCAGAACCGGGGTCTGCCCGCCGGGCAGCGCAGCACGCGCAGCGGCAAGCGTGGGGGCCGGTTCCTCGCCCTCCTTGCAAAGGTACATGCCTTTGATGATCTGCTCTTCCGTGCCGGCAACCAGGCCTGGCATGGCGTAGTTTTCGTTGAGCAGGGTGATGTAGTAGAAAACGTTTTCCTGAGCCTCGACCATGCGCTTCAGGCCGTGGTGCAGAATGACACCGACCTCATGGGCAAAGGTCGGGTCGTAGCTGATGCAGTTCGGAATCGTGCCGGCCATGATGTGGCTGTGCCCGTCCTCATGCTGCAGACCCTCGCCATTGAGCGTGGTGCGCCCCGATGTGCCGCCAAGCAGAAAGCCGCGCGCCTGCATGTCACCCGCTGCCCAGGCCAGGTCGCCAATGCGCTGGAAGCCGAACATCGAGTAATACACGTAGAACGGCAGCATGATGCGGTTGTTCGTGCTGTAGCTGGTGGCTGCTGCAATCCAGCTGGCCATGCCGCCGGCCTCGTTGATGCCTTCCTGCAGGATCTGCCCGGCCTTGTCTTCGCGGTAGTACATCACCTGGTCCTTGTCGACCGGCGTGTACTGCTGGCCTTGCGGGTTGTAGATGCCGATCTGCCGGAACAAGCCCTCCATGCCAAAAGTGCGCGCCTCGTCTACCAGAATCGGCACCACACGCGATCCCAAAGCCTTGTCACGCAACAAAGTGGTGAGAAAACGCACATAGGCCTGCGTCGTCGAGATCTCACGCCCCTCGGCGGTGGGCTCGATGACCGACTTGAAAATGTCGAGTGCCGGCACGGTGAACTGCTCATCGGCCTTGCTGCGCCGGCTCGGCAGGTAGCCACCGAGCGCCTTGCGGCGTTCGTGCAGGTAGCGCATCTCGGGGGTGTCGTCCGCCGGTTTGTAAAACGGGATATCGGCGATCTGGCTGTCGGGCACCGGAATGTTGAAGCGGTCGCGGAAGATCTTGATGTCTTCATCTGTCAGCTTCTTGGTCTGGTGCACATTGTTCTTGCCCTCACCGCTCTTGCCCATGCCAAAACCCTTGACGGTCTTGATCAGCAGCACCGTGGGCTGCCCCACATGCTTCACGGCAGCGTGGTAGGCGGCATACACCTTTTGCGGGTCGTGGCCGCCTCGGCGCAAGGCCCAGATGTCATCGTCACTCATCTTGGCCACCATCTCCGCGGTGCGCGGGTCGCGGCCAAAGAAATGCTGACGCACGTAGGCGCCGTCGTTGGCTTTGAAGGACTGGTAGTCGCCATCGAGCGTGTCCATCATCAGCTTGCGCAGCGCACCTTCCTTGTCGCGCGCCAGCAGGGGGTCCCATTCACTGCCCCATAAAAGCTTGATGACGTTCCAGCCAGCACCACGGAATTCGCCTTCGAGTTCCTGGACGATCTTGCCGTTGCCGCGCACCGGGCCATCGAGTCGCTGCAAATTGCAGTTGATGACAAAAATCAGGTTGTCCAGTTTCTCGCGTGCCGCCAGACCAATGGCGCCGCGACTCTCCACCTCGTCCATCTCGCCGTCGCCGCAGAAGACCCAGACCTTGCGGTTCGCGGTATCTGCAATGCCACGCGCTTCGAGGTACTTGAGGAAACGCGCCTGGTAGATCGCCATCAAAGGCCCCAGCCCCATCGAGACGGTCGGGAACTGCCAGAACCCGGGCATCAGCTTGGGGTGCGGATAGCTCGACAAGCCCTTGCCATCCACCTCCTGGCGGAAGTGCAGCAACTGCTCTTCACTCAAGCGCCCTTCCAGATAGGCACGTGCATAGACACCAGGTGCCACATGGCCCTGGATGTAGAGGCAGTCGCCACCATGGTTTTCACCTTCTGCGTGCCAGAAATGATTGAAGCCGGCGCCAAACATGTGCGCCAGCGAAGCGAAGGAACCGATATGACCACCGAGATCGCCGCCATCCACCGGGTGATGGCGGTTGGCCTTGACCACCATCGCCATCGCGTTCCAGCGCATGTAGGCACGCAGGCGTTCTTCGATTTCGATATTGCCAGGGCAGCGCTCTTCCTGATCCTTGGCAATGGTATTGACATAGGCGGTGTTGGCAGAAAACGGCCGGTCGATGCTGCTCTGGCGCGCATGATCAAGCAACTGTTCGAGCAGGAAGTGGGCGCGCTCTGGGCCCTCGCTTTGTATGACGGCTGACAGCGCATCCAACCACTCGCGGGTTTCCTGCTGATCCGCGTCACGCGCGGCTGAACCGACCGAATTCTCGGGAACTGCTGACATGCTTGTCTCCTGTGTAATGGTGTAATTTAGTGCAGTTCGGCAATTCTCTCACAGTTTTTCACATATTTCAAATAGTGCTATTTGATTTTATTATATGAAATCCATTGAATTGCCTTGTTTCCGAGTTCGCCGGACTGATGGCCCACTCACCTACACTTGATGCCATGCCACTGCCCGGTCCTGCTGCCTTGCCAAGTTCGATGAAGCTGCCGCTGCTGGCGCGCTGGAGGCGCTGGTGGCGGCGCCAGACGCCGCAGCGACAGGACCGTTTTGCCATGCTGGCACCGCTGGCTGCCGTGCTGCTGTTTCTGGCCGCCATCGTGACTGCTTTTGGCTATTTGCGACTGGAAGAAATCGACCGCGAACAGGAGGCTGTCAAGCGCGATGTCGAGTACACACAGCAGCGATTGCGCCTGCGGCTGCTCGAGCGCCAGGAGCAATTGATGCGCGTCGGCCGCGAGCTCGCCAACCATGAGATCGATGCAGACGACTTCCAGGGTCGCGCCGAAACCCTGATCAGCCGTTACCCCGAACTGCAAAGTTTGAGCTGGATTGACGAGCGACGCCGCATCAAAGCGATTGTCGATACCGGCAACCTGACGAGCAGCCAGTTGCGCACCATCGGCAGCACTTTCAACATGGGTGATACAGAAAGTGCCTTCAGCCTGGCACGCGATCTGCAACAGCCAATTTACGCCCAGCGCGCGGCAACGCCGGACGGTTCTGCCACACTGCAACTGCATATTCCCCTGAGTGAAGGCGCGCGGTTTTCCGGCGTGGTGCTGGCAGAGTACTCGGTCGATGGCTTGTTTCGCTATGGCGTACCGGCCGAGGTGACAGCCCGCTACGCCGTCTCAATGCACGACGCCAGAGGCGGCCTGCTGGCCGGCGCGACCATTCCTGCGCGCAACCCGGCCACCCGCTTGCTGCCATGGGACAGCCCAGTGAATGCCTACGAAGTTCCGGTTTCTCCGGTTGGCAACGGCTTGATGATTCGCGGCGAAGCCTATCGAACCTCGCTCGGCGTCATCGGCAGCGGTTTGTTCTGGCTGGTGACAGCCCTGAGCGCCATGACAGCCTGGATGCTGATCGCCAACTGGCGCCACACGCGCCGACGCATGCAGGCACAGCAGGCGCTGGTGTCCGAAACGGTGTTCCGCCGCGCCATGGAAAATTCCATGCTCACAGGCATGCGCGCGCTCGACTTGCAAGGGCGAATCACCTACGTCAATGCGGCGTTTTGCAAGATGACAGGCTGGAGCGAAGCCGATCTGGTGGGCCGCACTGCACCGTTTCCGTACTGGCCGGAGGCTGATCGCGACTCCCTGAACTCGCGGCTGGAAGAAGAACTGGCAGGCAAGATCTTGCCCAGCGGTGTGCAGTTTCGGGTGAAGCGCAAGAACGGAACCCTGTTTGACGCCCGACTCTACGTCTCTCCCCTGATTGATGCCCATGGTGTGCAAAGCGGATGGATGACTTCGATGACGGACATCACCGAGCCGAACCGGATTCGGGATCAGTTGTCGGCTTCGCACGAGCGTTTCACCACCGTGCTTGAAGCGCTGGACGCGTCGATTTCCGTGGCGCCGCTGGGCAGCGACGAACTGCTGTTTGCCAACAAGTTGTACCGCCTCTGGTTCGGCACCCAGGCAGGCGGGCATTTGCAACTGGTGGCTGAAGCCGGTGTACCGGCGACGCCACCTACCGACGAAACGCTGGACGATGTCGACGTCTTTGCCGGTCTGCCAACCAACTCGCTTCCCGACAGCGAGGCCGAGAGTTCCGAGATCTACCTCGACGCCCTTGGAAAATGGCTGGAAGTTCGCACGCGCTACCTGAGCTGGGTCGACGGCCGGTTGGCGCAGATGGTGATCGCCACAGACATCACGGCGCGCCGCATTGCCGAGGCACAGGCGGCCGCCCAGACCGAGCGCGCCCAGAACGCCAGTCGGCTGATCACCATGGGTGAGATGGCTTCGAGCGTGGCGCACGAACTCAATCAACCGCTGACCGCCATCAACAACTACTGCAACGGCATGGTCTCGCGTATCAAGAGCGGGCATATCAGCGACGAGGACCTGCTCGGCGCACTGGAAAAGACGGCCCGGCAGGCACAGCGCGCGGGCCAGATCATTCAGCGCATCCGTTCCTTCGTCAAGCGCAGTGAACCCAACCGTTCGCTGTCGGAAGTCTCCGGTATGGTCGAGGAAGCACTTGAACTCGCCGAGATCGAGATGCGCCGGCGCAATGTCCGCTTGACCCATTACCTGGCACCGCGTCTGCCGCCGCTGCTGGTGGACCCGATCCTGATCGAGCAGGTGCTGGTGAATCTGTTGAAGAACGCCGCCGATTCGATTGATTCGGCGCAGCGACCGACGGCCGAGCGCAGTGTCAGGCTGCGCGTGGCACCGAATCAGGTCGATGACAAGCCGGTGATCGAATTCACCGTGGTTGACTCCGGCCATGGCCTCTCCCCCGAGGTGATGCAGCGGCTCTACGAATCTTTCTATTCGACCAAAGCAGACGGCATGGGGATCGGTCTGAGCCTGTGCCGCTCAATCGTAGAATCGCATTTGGGCCGAATGAAAGCAGAGAACATCTACAATGGCGCCGAAGTCACAGGGTGCTGTTTTTCATTCTGGATTCCGGTGACGGAACCAGGCTCGTCGGCGGCACCGCTAACGCGCAGATAACCAAGGACTCCAGGGTCAATCCGGGATAACGAATGAGTTTGATACCGAAAAAAGGCACGATTTACGTCGTTGATGACGACGAGGCCGTGCGCGATTCGCTTCAGTGGTTGCTGGAAGGCAAAGAATACCGCGTACGCTGCTTTGACTCCGCCGAGTCTTTTCTCAGTCGCTACGATGCGCGCGAAGTGGCCTGTCTGATCGTCGATATCCGCATGGGTGGCATGACCGGTCTGGAATTGCAGAATCGGCTGATCGAAGCCCGCTCGCCTCTTCCCATTGTCTTCATCACGGGTCACGGCGACGTACCGATGGCGGTCGACACCATGAAGAAGGGTGCCATGGACTTCATCCAGAAGCCCTTCAAGGAAGATCAGTTGGTGACCCTGGTGGAGCGCATGCTCGACCAGGCCAAAGAAACCTTTGCCGAGCACCAGAGCGCAGCCAACCGTGGCGCCTTGATGGCACGACTGACCTTGCGCGAAGCTCAGGTGCTCGAACGCATCGTTGCGGGACGCCTGAACAAGCAGATTGCAGACGACCTGGGCATCAGCATCAAGACGGTGGAAGCGCACCGCGCCAACATCATGGAAAAGCTCAACGCCAACACCGTCGCCGATCTTTTGAAAATTGCCTTGGGACAAACTGCCGGTAAAGCCTGACGGATCTGCGCGGGACACTGCGAGCGAAGCGCGGCAGTCGATCCATGGATTGCCACAGGCCTTCGGCCTTCGCCATGACGAAGTCGATGATTCTTTAGTCGAACCGATACAAGCAAACCTATGACGAACCAACAAAACCAGCGTGGCCAGATCATTGACGGAGTCGCCCTCTCCGCCCAGTTGCGCAGCGAAGTCGCAGCGCGTGTACAGGCGCTTAAAGCGCGCGGCCGCAGTGCCGGGTTGGCGGTAATTCTGGTCGGCGAGGATCCGGCCAGCGCAGTCTATGTGCGCAACAAGGTCAAAGCTTGTGCCGACACCGGCGTCCACTCAATTTTCGAGAAATACGAGGCCACGCTGCCTGAGGCCGATTTGCTCGCGCGGATCGCGGCGCTCAACGCAGATCCTTCGGTGCACGGCATTCTGGTGCAGATGCCGCTACCCAAACACATCAAGGCGCACAAGGTGATTGAAGCCATTGCCACCAGCAAGGATGTGGATGGCTATGCCACCCTGTCGGCTGGCGAGTTGATGACCGGCGCGCCCGGCTTTCGGCCCTGCACGCCCTACGGCTGCATGAAATTGATAGAGAGCACTGGCGTCGATTTGCGCGGCAAACATGCGGTCGTGATCGGTCGCAGCAACACGGTGGGCAAGCCAATGGCCCTGCTGCTGCTGCAAGCCAACGCCACCGTCACGGTTTGTCACAGTGCCACCGCCGACATCGGGCAGCATACGCGCCAGGCCGATGTCGTTGTCGCCGCCGTGGGAAAGCGCAACGTGCTGACGGCCGACATGGTCAAGCCCGGTGCGATCGTGATTGACGTTGGCATGAACCGCAACCCGGAAGGCAAACTGTGCGGCGACGTGGACTTTGTTGGTGTCCGGCAAGTGGCGAGTTTCATTACCCCGGTGCCCGGTGGCGTTGGACCGATGACCATCACCATGCTGCTGGTCAACACGCTTGAAGCAGCGGAGCGGGCTGGATGAAAAATCCGCTGCTCTCCTTTGACGATCTGCCACTGTTTGACCAGATCCGGCCCGAGCACGTCGCGCCGGCCATCGAGCAGTTGCTGGCGCAGGCCGATGCCTCACTGGAAACGGTGACGGCAAGCGCCTTTGCAGCAGAATGGAACGCCATCGCCGGTGTGCTGGACGTCGCCGTCGAGAAACTGAGCCGCGCCTGGGGCACAGTGAACCACCTTAAGAGCGTTGCCGATGCGCCCGAGCTGCGCGCCGCCTACAACCTGGTCTTGCCCAAAGTCACCGAGTTCTTCACGCGCCTGGGTTCGGACCAGCGCCTCTATGCCAAGTACAAACTGATTGAACCGGCCACGCTGACGACCGAGCAACGCCAGGCCCACAAGAACGCCCTGCGCAACTTTGTGCTCGGTGGTGCAGAACTGGTTGGTGCCCAGCGGGAACGCTTTGCTGCCATCCAGGAGCGCCTGGCCGAGTTGAGCCAGAAGTTCAGCGAAAACGCGCTCGACGCCACCGATGCCTTTGCCTATTACGCCGATGCAGCCGAACTCGCTGGCGTGCCGGAGGACGTCAAACAGGCTGCGTTGGCACTGGCCGGGGCAGAGGGCAAGCAAGGCTTCAAGCTGACACTGAAGATGCCCTGCTATCTGCCGGTGATGCAGTTTGCCAGCCGCAGCGCACTGCGCCAGAAGTTGTACCGTGCTTATGTCACCCGCGCTTCCGACCAGGCCGAGATCGAGCCGGAGAAGTTCGACAACTCTGCCCTGATGGCAGAGATCCTGCGTCTGCGTGGCGAAGAAGCCGCTTTGTTGGGCTACAACAACTACGGCGAACTGTCACTGGTTCCCAAGATGGCGGAGTCACCCCAGCAGGTCATTGCTTTCCTGCGTGATCTGGCACAACGCGCACGAGCCTTTGCCGAACAGGACGTGGCTGACATGCGCGACTATGGCGCAAAGCATCTGCAACTGAGCGACCCGCAGCCCTGGGACTGGCCTTTTATCGGCGAAAAGCTGAAAGAAGCGCGCTATGCCTTCAGCGAGCAGGAGGTCAAGCAGTACTTTGCAGCGCCCAAAGTACTGACAGGTTTGTTCAAGATCGTCGAAACCCTGTTCGATGTGAAGATCCGGCAGGACCAGGCGCCCGTCTGGAATGCAGGGGTCGGGTTTTACCGGATTGAGCGTGCTGGCGCACTGGTCGGCCAGTTCTACCTGGACCCCGCCGCGCGCACCGGCAAACGCGGTGGCGCCTGGATGGATGACGTGCGCACGCGCTGGCTGCGCCCCGACACACGGCAATTGCAGACGCCGGTGGATCACCTGGTATGCAATTTTGCCGACGCCGTGGGTGACAAGCCCCCGCTGCTGACCCATGATGACGTCACCACGCTGTTTCACGAGTTTGGACACGGCCTGCACCACCTCTTGACGCAGGTCGAGGAACTTGACGTTTCGGGCATCAGCGGCGTCGAATGGGACGCCGTCGAACTGCCGAGCCAGTTCATGGAGAACTTCTGCTGGGAGTGGAATGTGTTGCGCCACATGACAGCTCACGTCGATAGCGGTCAGCCTTTGCCACTCGAGTTATTCGACAAGATGCTCGCTGCCAGAAATTTCCAGAGCGGCCTGCAAACCCTCAGGCAGATAGAGTTCGCCCTGTTTGACATGTTGCTGCATACCTCGCATGATCCGGCCACCGACCTGATGACCCTGCAGCGCCAGGTGCGCGCCGAAGTGTCGGTACTGCAGTCACCCGAGTGGAGTCGCACGGCTCACACCTTCAGCCATATTTTTGGCGGTGGCTATGCAGCGGGTTATTACAGTTACAAGTGGGCTGAGGTGTTGAGTGCCGATGCCTACGCGGCTTTTGAGGAAAGTATGGGCTCAGACGGTTTGCCGAATGTTGAAACTGGTAGAAAATTCCGTCAAACTATTCTGGAGGTCGGAGGCAGCCGCCCAGCCATGGAATCCTTCACGGCTTTTCGCGGACGCGAGCCCCAACTCGACGCCCTGCTTCGACATCAGGGCATGAGCACGAAGAACTGAAGAGGTCGATTTTGAAAATCAAGAATCCATCCCGCAAGCCAGGCGCGCGAATCCTCGGTGCAACGCTTTGCGGCAGCGCCTGCGTTGCGGCGCTGCTGCTGGCGGGCGCCACGCAGGCGCAGACAATTTACCGGGTGGTAGGCGCTGATGGCCGCGTCACCTTCTCTGACAAGCTTCCCGTCGCCACCGACAACGCCACGGTGCTTGGTGCCGGCGGCAGAGCACTGGCGGTCACTGCCGTCGCACTGCCTGCGGAACTGAGGCAGGTTGCCAGCAAATACCCGGTCACGCTCTACACATCGAGCAACTGCGCTCCCTGCAATTCGGGGCGCGACCTGCTCAACGGCCGCGGCATTCCTTTCGCCGAGAAAACAGTGAGCAGCGCTGACGACAGCGACGCATTGCAGCGCATCAGCGGCGGCACTTCGCTGCCTTTTCTGACCATAGGCAGCCAGCAGATCAAGGGCTACTCGGACGCTGAATGGACGCAGTTTCTGGATGCTGCCGGCTACCCGAAAACCTCGGTGCTGCCAGCCAGCTACCGCGCGCCGCCGCCCACGCCGCTGGTAGTCGCCCAGAAAGTGACGCCGCCCGCCAGTGAAGCGCAAGCGCCGCGCGATCCGGTTGTAGAACCGAGCGCCGCACCGCCCAATCCGGCAGGTATCCGCTTCTGATCAGACAGCCCCATTCGTGTTGCGGCCAGAGCTGAAGGTCATCGTCTTGACACCCTCCGGTGTGGCCAACAGGCAGACCTGCGCTTTCTGGAAGGCAAATACACCTACCGTCACAACGCCGGGCCACTGACTGACCTCGGACTCAAACGCCAGCGGATCGCTGATCTGCAAACCGGCCACATCCAGGATGAACTGGCCGTTGTCAGTGACCAGAGGCTGACCGTCCTTCAGGCGTACGCTGGCGCTGCCACCGAGCGCTGCAAACTGGCGCGTGATGCGCTGCACGGCCATCGGGATCACTTCCACCGGCACCGGAAATTTGCCCAGGGTCCGGACCAGTTTGGACTCGTCAACAATGCAGACAAACCTGGTTGACTGGGCCGCCACAATCTTCTCGCGCGTGAGCGCGGCGCCGCCGCCCTTGATCATGTTGCCCTGGTGGTCGATCTCATCGGCGCCGTCAATATAGACCGACAGCCGCTCGACCTCATTGGAGTCGAAGACAGCAATGCCCAGCGCCTGCAAGCGCTGCGTGCTGGCCACGGAACTCGAGACGGCACCCTGGATCTGATCCTTCATGGACGCCAGCGCGTCGATGAACTTGTTGACCGTGGAGCCCGAGCCAACGCCGACAATCTCACCCGGCACGACAAATTGCAGCGCGGCCAGGCCAACCATGGTTTTGAGTTCATCTTGTGTCAAAGTAGTGATGCTGGAAGTCGCTTGCTGTGTCATCTGGGAAAATCAGTCAGGTTAGTTGAATACTTTGCAGGAATTATCCAATGTCTCTCGTCCCCTACGCGCTGGCGCGCCGATTTTTGTTTAGCCTCGATCCCGAAACGGCGCATGAGCTGACACTGCAGGCGCTGGCCGGCACGCAAGGCACGCCCTTCCAGCTGGCTTACAAGACGAGCCGGGTGGAAGACCCGATCAAGCTGACTGGGCTGACCTTTCCGAACCGGGTTGGCCTGGCCGCCGGACTGGACAAAAATGCACGCTGCATTGACGCGCTGGGCGCCATCGGCTTCGGTTTTGTTGAAGTGGGCACGGTGACGCCGCTGGCGCAAAGCGGTAACCCGAAACCGCGCATGTTCCGCCTGCCCCAGCAGCGGGCCCTGATCAACCGCCTGGGCTTTAACAACGAGGGACTGGATGCCTTCATTGCCAACGTCAAGCGCTCCGCACTGCACCGGGAGCGGCAGACTCGCGCCACACCGATGCTGCTTGGACTCAACATCGGCAAGAACGCGGCCACGCCGATGGAGCGCGCCACCGACGACTACCTGATCGCACTCGACGGTGTCTATCAGTACGCTGACTACGTGGCTGTCAATATCTCGAGCCCCAACACCAAAAATCTGCGCTCGCTGCAGAGTGACGAGGCGCTTGATGGCCTGCTCGGTGCCCTCGCCAAGCGTCGCAAAGCCCTGGCCAAGCAACATGGCAAGAACACGCCCCTGTTCGTCAAGATTGCACCCGACCTGGACGCCACGCAGATTGAGGTCATTGCCAGCACCCTGCAGCGCCACGGCATGGACGGTGTGATTGCCACCAACACCACGCTCGCGCGCGACGCGGTGCAGGGTCTGGCGCACGCCGCTGAGGCCGGCGGCCTGTCCGGCGCGCCGCTGCTGGCACAGAGCAACCGTGTCATCACACAGCTGCGCGCTGCGCTGGGAGCAGGTTTCCCCATCATCGGTGTGGGTGGCATCATGAGCGCCCAGGACGCGGTGAGCAAGATCAGGGCGGGTGCCGATCTGGTGCAGATCTATACCGGCCTGATCTACCAGGGTCCGGCGCTGGTCACCGATTCAGCCAGGTTGATCAAGAAGACTTTCTGATTTTCCAACGGTCATTGCTGGCTTCCTGGAGGGCTGTCATTGCGGCCTTGAGCCGCAATCCAGTGTTTGCGTAGCACTGGATCCCGGATCGAGTCCCATAAGCGCTAACTTAGTAATTCACATCCCGTTTGTCGCTGTAGCAACCTGCGCCGTGGCGGCTCGGCGAGGCGATGGCGCAATGCTTGCCACTGCGTGATCGCATCGGCAAGTCCCAGGGTAGGAGCCACGCAACGACAAAGCAGTGCCAGCATCAGCGAAGTTTCACGCCACGGACAAC